>ERZ808037.1192-NODE-1192-length-18281-cov-3.947209_pt1 | contig 18281 bp, 15 predicted proteins | sample MGYA00380190_ERZ808037 | MGnify/ENA primary metagenome ERZ808037 (study PRJEB31490, sample SAMN06133399) | mouse gut metagenome | isolation source: J9 | host: mice | place: China: Chengdu | collected 2015-05 ... | reverse complement strand
AGTGGTCCGGAGAGAGATATTCGTCCAAAGTGAGGTAATCCTCCGTAATCATATGTTCAAAAACAGATAAAAACGGAATGCCTTGTTCACCGCACAATTGCGACAGCTGTCGGTTAAAGTATGCGGCGGCCATATTACGCTGGACTTCCGTACCGTTGCGGGGAAACTTGGGATCCGGAGGGCAGTTTTCCTTCTGCGAGGCAATAGGTCCCCAGCAGGATACTTGATATCCCTGTTGCCGAAGCCGGAGAAGGAAGGAAACATATTGTGCCAATATTTCGTCCACTATATCCCGGTAAGGCTTCTGCTGCAGACCGGCCTGTTTCCACACATGGACGCGGATGTCGATTTCGCCCAGACAACACAGAATCCGGGCGCCCGGTTTTATAAAATCCCGACAGAGATACTCCACCTTTTCCCGAAAGGAAACGGTGGTTTGGAACCGGTTACAGTTATAGGCAAGACAGGGACCGATGTGCAGAGGAGTAAAGGGATAGGGAGCATCGCCTTTACAGGTATTGACGCCATTGCCTATGGGAATAAAAGACAACTCTTCATTGCCGCTGAAAAAGTTCACATGGGAATCCCCCAGCACAATAACGGTGTTGTCCCTGATGTGCCGCAAGCAGGCATGGTCGAAATTAGCCTGTTCCAGAAGAGGATCCGTATATTCCGTTTCCGGCAGGAGCCGCAAGGCAAAAACAAGACTTCGAAGCCGGGAGATTACGGCGTCTGCGTTCCCTTCCGAGGCAGACTGTCCGGCTTCGTCCAGAAGCTCCTGAAGAGCCAGAAGAATCTGCCGAAACTGCTCCGACGAATAAAGCCCTTCACGACACTCCAGCTCGGTCAATATACATAATTGAATATCTTCCCATGGAAGGAGCGGGGCAACGGAAGGGTTACTTTCTATAGAATGAATAAGTTCCAGAAAAATTTGTATCGTGCGCATAAAATACCATCCGTTAGCGGTATAGTTGAATCTTCCGGCAATAACCACTCCGGCACATACCAAAAGATACTTGAATAATTGTAGCATAAAGCAAAAGACGATACAAGCCAATTAAATTACCATTTACGTATGATTTATGGTATAATGTCCGCAAAGGGCAGAGTCAAATAGCCGCATAGACATCTGCCGAGCTTGCTCGAGCAGATGTCTATGCGACTATTTGACGAGCGAAGCGAACCCGGAAAACCAAAGGTTTTCCGGGTCTCTGCCCGTAACTCGCCCCCAAGTTTCCGGCCCCCCGCCCGTAACTTGCCCTCCAAGTTCCGGCCCCCTTGCCTCCAAAACACACCGGAAATCATGGAACAAATACACTCAAGAACCCAGCCGCTGCGCGACTGCCGCGTTTCACACTGGGAGATTCTTTCGATACCAATCTAAAAGAAAATATAGGGGAGTAAAATCGTATGAATCAGACAAGAGAATTAATATCCAAAATCAGGGATGCCGTTTCCAACGGCAGACTGCCGGCTGAAAATGTGCCGATTGAAGATGTGAAGCAATGTGTGTATACGGAGCTTCAGGTAAACCGCAGTACTTTTACTCAATCTCAATATGGGGAAGTATTGGATCAGTTTAAACGGATGTGCTCCGGCGTATCGGAGGGAGAAACGGATAAGAGCAAGCTGCTTGTGCTGTTGGATGCGTTGCTGCTTTGTACGGATATGATCTCTCCTGTGGTGTATGCTCTGGCCAACAAGGATTACTGGAGCTATAAACACAGTCAGGAGCTGGATAATCCGGAGGTTGCCGGAATTATCGAATATATAGACAGAGAGCATAGAATCGATCTGATCAGTTACGGATTTGCAAAAGAATATCTGACACTGCCGGTCAGGGTAGATACCGACGAAGGCTCCGGCATGAGATATGTGCCCTACAAGGGAAGAAAGATGTTTTTCCCAAGAGGCTGGGATGAGGAGAAAATCAGGGGATATTATCGTTCCGTAATCATGGAGCAGGACAGCCGCTCTCCTCACTGCTACGCTCATGAATCCTGCGGAGTGCTGCAAGGGGATGTTGTGGTGGATGCCGGAGCCGCAGAGGGGATCTTTGCGTTGGACTGCATAGACAAGGCTGAAAAGCTTTACCTCATTGAGGCGGATCCGGAATGGATAGAGGCGTTGGAGCAGACTTTTATTGAAGACCGGGATAAAGTACGGATCTTTCATGGATTTCTGGACAGTTATCATGACGGGAAGCATGTGAGCCTTGACCGGCTGCTGGCAGGAGAGAAAATCAACTATATTAAGATGGATATAGAGGGCGCCGAAACGGCTGCTTTAAGGGGAGCCGCCGAAACCTTGAAAAACAGCCGGAATCTCAGGTGTGCCGTCTGTGCTTATCATGCCAGAGAAGACGAGAAAAATATCCGCCGTATTTTGGAAGACTGCGGGTTTGCTGCAGAGACTTCAAAAGGCTATATGTGTCCGGACTGGACAATGGAGGCGTATCTGGATGCGGAGCTTAGGAGAGGAATTGTGTTTGGACGGAAAGAAGACGGGCATCAAGAAACAAACAGGGAAAACAGCAGCACCGAAGAACAGGCCGAAGGGAAAATGAATTCCCAAGAACAGGCCGGAGGGAAAGTGAATCCCCAAGAACAAGCCGAACGAGAATTGAATCCAAATCCTCAAAAAATTGGTGAGAACAGAATGGGCGGAGAGAATGTCGGACAAACGGAAGCGGACAGGCAGTATGACGCGCTGATTGTGGTTACGCCGAAAGATTTCAAGAGAGTCGAAAATCAATATCACAGGCTGGCGGCCCATCTGCCCGCAAGACGGATTTACTTTGTAGGCAGTAAGGAAGTGGGAGAGCTGGTTGAGGCTTCGAATCTGGGGGCCAAGGTGGGATTTATAGATGAAAATACCGTTTTGCCTTTTGATACGGTACACAAGGTAATGACCAGAGCGCTGGAAAGTCTTCTGCAAGGACGGGAGCTGCCCAGAGGAATAACAGGGTGGTATTATCAGCAGTTTTTAAAAATGGAATATGCTCGTATGTGCAAGGATGCTTATTACCTCATCTGGGATGGAGACACTATACCGTGCGGCCCTTTTTCCATGTTTCATGAGAAGACGGGGACGCCCTATCTGGATCTGAAAGGCGAATACCATAAGAAATATTTTGACACTATGGCAAAGCTTATTCCGGGGATGCATAAATGCATTGAAAAGTCCTTTATCTCGGAGCATATGCTGATGCGCTGCGATATTATGCTTCGTCTCATTCAAGACATTGAGGCGAATGAAGAGATTCCGGGAAACACTTATTGGGAAAAAATTATATTTTCCATTGACATAGATGATCTCCAGTCCAACAGTTTCAGCGAATTTGAGACCTATGGCACCTATGTGGCTATGAAATATCCGGCAGATTATCGTCTGAGAAGCTGGCATTCTTTCCGTTATGGCGGTGTATTTTATAGTCTGGATACCATATCGGACAGCGATTACGAGTGGCTGGGGAAGGACTTTTTTGCAATTTCTTTTGAAAAGGGTGATTATGTCAGAGAGGATCAGAAGAATCTGTTTGACAACAAAGAATATCAGAGGAAGCTGTCTGCAAGACAAATGCTGGAGATTGCGCAGGAGGAATTTAAGGAAGGGAGTTATATGGAGGTATGGGAGAAATAGAATACGGCAGCAGTGATGTGAACCGGATGAAATGGCAGATATATGAAAAATTGCCGTATTTTCAGCAGAGAGTTGCCGTTTTCTATGCGGATTTCACGGAAGGAAATGCTCTTTTGGGGGAAAATGCCCGCTCGGAACTGCGGGCAATTGCGGATGCATTACACAGCTGTGCCGTATTGTTTCACATGGATCCTGTAATGAAAGAGAAATGTCGGCAGTTTAAAAAAGCCGACGTCTTCGGAAGCGGCAGAAAGGAACAGCCGGAAGAATCTCTTTTTGTCAATTTGTTTGAAGTGTTGGAGGAAACCGGAGCGTATATCAATCAAAAAATAAAACATTGTAATGTCTGCAAAAACGAAGTGTTTTTTACTCCGATTCCTATGGTTTATGAAGCGATGCGGAGAAAGTGCGGATTCCCCTATTGGGATGCGGACTTCCAGCTGGAGAGCAAAGAAAATTACGGATGTCCGGTATGCGGAGCATATGACAGGGACAGGCTGATGATCGCCTTTTTGGAGGAGGTGCGCGGGGAAGGGGAAGAAAAACTGAAAATGCTGCAGATAGCCCCTACGCTTTCCATAGAGCGGTATGCTCTGGGACGGGAGGATATTCTGTATGAGTCCACAGATTTGATGCGCTCCGGCGTCACCTTTCAGGCAGATTTACAGCATATGGATATGGTGGAAGATAATACTTATGATATCGTAATCTGCTCCCATGTTTTGGAGCATGTGGAGAATGACGTTCAGGCCATGGGGGAATTGCATAGAATTTTGAAACCCGACGGAGTATGTCTGGTATTGGTGCCGTTGATCGTGGGAAAACAGGGCACGGAAGAGCAGTGGGGCTGTGGGGTGGAAGAGAACTGGAGACGCTTTGGCCAAGGGGATCATTCCAGATTATACGGAAAAGACGATTTCATAGGACGTCTGCAGAAGGCGGGATTCTATGTCAATGAATTGGGAAAAGAGTGGTTTGGGGAAGAATTTTACCGAATATGCGGTTTTGACGATTTATCCATACTATATGCGGCTACCAAGGGAATAAGGCTGACAGGGGCGGAGCCGGATGTATAATAAGCAGTGTTTTTGCTTCGCCTTCCGCACCTGTTGTACTATGTATATTCAGCAATCTGCCGGATTTACGTCTGGTATTTTTCGATCTGAGCCTTATAAAACGGATAGTCATGGGCTACCGTTCCATGTATGGGAGTCCTATAATCTCCGTATATGGCAGTTAAAATAGAGTCGTATCCTATAGGGACGGGAATCCGGACATTTTCAAAGGGCATCCATTCAGCGTCCGCATACCAGTCTCTCAAAAGAGTCCTGTCAGCGGGGGCGGCATAGGTGACGCAGGATATGTAAGGGCTATCTGATCCGTTATAGCACCGGCTCAGACGGTCGGCAAGAATGCAGAGCTGATGAGGTATATTTCCGGATCTGTCTATCTTGGCACGGCATAGTTCTTCGATATCGGAAAGGGATTCCATTACTTCATCCGATTGTTCTTCATACTTTAGGCAGCCGGTCATGAGAATATTGAACAGCTGGAAGAAAGCATCTCTTTCTTTGGCATCGGAAGGCAAAATATCAAGAGGCATGATATCTACACCGGCCACATAAGGAAAGCCGTGAAAAGCAAGAAGGCGTTCCGGACTGCAGCTGATGGAATCGGCATTGGCCAGAAAAGCAAAGGGGGTTCTGTAGTTCTCGGTATTATAGGGGGTGTAGAGCCGATATTCTCCGGTAAGTTCGGCCGGGGCAGCCGACAGGAAACGCTCATAATCCTCCCGGAACATCATAATATCTATGTCGTCATCCCAAGGGATATATCCTTTGTGCCGCACGGTTCCAAGCAAAGTTCCATAGGCGGCGAAATACCGGATTGCGTGTTTTTCGCAGATTTGGCGGATTACTTCCAGAACCTCCAGTTCTGCCGCCCATGCGCTCTTCATCAAGGGTTCGATATAGAAATCATTGCGTGTTTCGCCTGCAAAAAAGTCCTTTTCAAATGTTAGCATTTTGCACTCCTTATAAAAATAAACGTGAGAATCGGGACGCTGCGTGGTTCATTTTGCCCAGATCGGGTTTTCTGGCGATAGGGCAGCATGATGTAAAGAAATTGTTCAATAAGCACGATAATTATAACATCATATCTAATAAATAGAAAGTATTATATCTGTGGGAAATTGCTGCTCCGGTGGTTTCGTGGTTACTGTTCACTCGCTGTCGCCGCGAGGTGAAACCCGAGACAGACATGCGTGAAATCGCTGTTTTGCGATTTCTGTGCATAGGTTGCTGTAAACGGAGCAAGCAGTAACATTTACTGACAGGCAAAAAATAAGGAATGAAGGAGAATATTATGAAAATCACTATAATTGGCGGAGGAAATATAGGAACATTGATGGCCGCCGAATTAGCGATAAAAGGGCATAGAGTTACCATGTGTACTTCCGAACCGGCTCTTTGGCGGAAGAGGATAGATGTATATGATGCGGAAGACCGGCTGTTATTGCAAGGGGAGCTGGCAGAGATTACTTCGGACATTAAAGCCGCTGTCCAAGAGGCGGAATTGATTTGGATCACTTTACCTGCCCATCTGCTTCGAGAGATTGCCGCAAAGGTATGCCCTCTGATAAGGGAGGGGCAATATGTGGGGATTGTGCCGGGAACGGGCGGTGCGGAATTTGCCTTTAGGGAAGTGGTTAAGAGGGGCGGGATTCTTCTGGGACTGCAAAGAGTGCATGGCATTGCGCGGTTGAAGGAACGGGGAAAGTCCGTGTATATGCTGGGCAGGAAAAAGGGGCTGAAGCTGGGAACCATTCCGGCATCGGGATGTGCTGCCTTGGCGGCTATGACAGAGAGCTTTTTTGACATTCCCTGTACTCCTGTGCCGAATTATTTATCGGTTACATTGACACCCTCCAATCCCATCCTGCATACCACCAGACTGTATGTGATGTTTAGAGAATATCGTGAAGGAACGGTGTATCCGCGCAATTTCCTTTTCTATGAGGAGTGGGATGACGCGTCTTCGGAAATGCTTATTGCCTGTGACGGGGAACTGCAGGCTCTATGTGAGGTCATTCCCATGGATTTAAGCGCCGTGGAATCGCTCTGTGACTATTATGAGAGCAGGACAGTGGATGCCATGACACGAAAGATCAGAAGTATACAAGCTTTTAAGGGTCTGACATCCCCGATGAAACAAGTGGAAAGGGGATGGATACCGGATTTTCATGATCGGTATTTTATTGCGGAATTTGCATATGGGTTAAAGATCATCAAAGAGCTGGCAGTAATGTATGGTGTAGACACTCCCTGCATAAATCAGGTGTGGGAATGGTATGCCGCCTGTGTCGGAGAAGCGGCGGATTCCTTTGTATTGGAAGGGGATAAGGCTGGGGTGGAGCGACTGTATTAACAATATTGATGGTGGTGCATAACGAAGCGGAATATGCAAAATTTTCCATGGACAGTATCAGGATGTTTGCGGATGTTGACAATTTGTCCGTGATAATCATAGATAATCATTCGGAAGACGGACTATTCCAGTGGGCCGGCGAACAGGAGGATATTACATATGTCTATATGGATGAGGGAAAGCAGCCGTTTGGGAAGATATTAAACGAAGTGTGCAGAGAATTACAGCCGGAAGGGGATCTGCTGATTATGGATCCGCATTATATGCTGACGCCCCACGGGCTGTCCCGTTTACAGACCGTAGTATATCAAAAAAATGCAATTGGGGTGGGGTTTCCAACAGCTTTCCACTGCTGTAAAGGAAGGCGGATTTGGACAATTATGAAGCCGCTGTCAGATGGGGGGGCGAGATGTGCGCCGCGAAGGAAGGAAAATGGGGTTTTGGGCATTCATCCGGCTATAGTTTATCTGAAAGCGTCCACCGTATCCCGGATCGGAAGCTTTGACGAGGAATTATCGAGTCAGGAATATGTAATGAAAGACTATTGCTTCCGTATGCTTCTGGAGGATCTGCAGCTCCATGTCTGTGAGGAGTCGCTGTTTTGGGACGTGCGGGGAAAGGGGCCATATCACAGCGGGCTTGCCTCTGAGAAGGCTGTTATGGAGAAGAAATGGGGAATGCATTATTTCAACAGCGTCTGTAACGTGGGCTTAATTGAAATGATAGACAGAGACCGGAAGGATTTCATCCGCGTATTGGAGATAGGCTGTGACTGCGGGGCTACTTTGCTGGAAATACGCAATCGTTTTCCCAACGCGTCGGTCTATGGAAGCGAGAGCATCTTCACGATCCGCTGAAAACCATACGATACTGTAAGAGGCTCCTGAAAGAAGGCGGGCGTATCATTGCCAGCATTCCGAATCTGATGCACATATCCGTCATGGAAAAGCTGCTGCAAGGCCATTTTACTTATACGGAGACGGGACTGCTGGATAAAACGCATATTCATTTCTTTACCTACAATGAAATAGTAAAAATGTTCGAAGACAGCGGTTATAAAGTCGAAAAAGTGAAGACAATCGTCCGCCCTATCTCTGAACGGCAGGAGGATTTGATCCGGAAGCTGCTGAAGGTACAAAAAGGTGCGTCAAAGTTTATGTATGAGGCCTTTCAGTACGATATATGCGTCCGGTTGGAGTACTAATACACTAATCCGGCCTTCTGAGGATATCGTAGATCTCCGTGCAGGATCTGCCTAATAATTGTGGATAAGTCTGTAAAAAGATCTGCCGGTAGTGGTCATAGCGGAAAAGAGTGGGCATTTTGTCGTCGTCATGCATACACCACGGATGGCTTTGACGGGGAACCGCAATTTTATAGCCTTCCGATAGAAAGTGTATGCTTTGGAAAGCATCATAGAAGTCCCAGCCGTCCAGCCTGTCCGTATCCCACGGCAGATCCTGACAGGTAGCCATTAAGAAACCGTCTATTTCCGCCACAAGGTCATATCCCTCATGGGCCGCATTATAGCGGTAGCCGGAGAGATCCGGATAGGGGGATTTGGGACGGCTTACATAAATATTGCCGGCTCTGTTTGAATGCCACATAATTCCGTCTTTTGCGACCTTTTCATATCCTACCATACCGATCATCCCGATCAAGGGATCCGACTCGAATATAGACAGAAGATCACAGAGGAAGTATTTGTTTAGGATAAATACATCCTGATGTATATAAATTTTATATTTTGCGTCGGAAGCCTGCATGGCTTCATTATAGCCTTCTGTAATGGATGGGGCATCCGTGACGGTGAGCAGATCGGTTTCATAGCCGTCGGGAACAATCAGGTGATTGATGTAATGGATGCTCTCTTCCAGAAGCAAAGAATCGTTTGTGCAAAAAATGAAAGTAAATTTACGGTCATTCATGGCAGTCTCCTATGTGCGGTCCATTTATGTACGGTCTATTATCGTGTTCTGACCGGATTACATTTCGCCAGACGGCTTACCTGAATTTTCATCTGCCGTCATCTGCAGCTTACGTACTTTGCGGCAGGCATGTCATGGCAAGGAATTGCTGCATATCCGTACCGCTCCATGTCTGAGAATAAATTTGAGCCAGTGTTTCGTAAAAAGCCTGATCGGGAATAATCAGTTCTCCCTGAACCATAATATACGCGGCAAAATGTGAGACAGGATGGCTCCGAAGCCAGACAGCGGCCTCCTCCTGCGATTCTTCGGAGAGGCGGAACAGGATGCGGCGGAAAGCAAAAAGGGTCAGCATATATTTTTCCCAGAGTGCATCGGCGCCGCTGCAGTCCTGACAGAATAACGGCTTCCGGTAATGATCTTCCAGCCTGAGAATATTCAGGATGCGCAGCAGACGCTGTGTCTTGCCGATGTATTGGAAAGCAAGCTGTCCCTCACCCTCTTCGATATACGGTATCAGCTCCCAGAGAGTATTATAATCTCCCGAGGCCAGTGCATCCTCCATTGTGGTGAGAATGTGCCGGTAAGAATTTTGAGTGGCGTCATAGTCCAGCTTCATCTGCCGGAAATAGGCGTCCGGCGTTATTTCTGTATTCATCATAACAATCATTCCTTTTTTACTATCAAAGTCCGGAAACTTGCCGGCGGAAACCGCGAGGTGTTTTGCTGCTGATTGTATGGGAGTTTAGGAAACGGCTTCCTTTGCTGCGGAACCGAGTGTCTTAAAGTGGGGAATAAGGTTCCGGAGAGCGGATGCGGTCTGGGAATCATCTCCCGAGGAAAGGGCGGTTCCCAAAGCGAGAATTGCCTGATTAAAGGCTTCCTTGTCGATGGGAGTATTTCCCTCCGCCAGCAAGGCAGATGTGGAATTCATCACGGAGATTTCCCAGTTGATGGCATCAATGATACTTTTCAGATAGGCATCGGTGTCGGATTTGCGGCCTTCGGATAACTCGCTGCTGAGTGTAGGGAGGTTTGCCAAAAGGCGGTCGTTAAACTGGCACAGGGTTTCCAGCGCTTCCAATTGTTCCATTCTATTTGCTTCCATGGTATGTTCCTTTCGCATTTGTAAATATATTTTATTGTATAGTAATTTATTGAAGGATGCAATAAGAAATATATTGTAATCTAAATCAAGAATCATTATACTGTTAAAGTAGACTTGGCTGAAAATAAATTATTTTCGCATATATGAAATAAAAGAGCCGGTTGACTATAAGGAGAGGTGCATTAGGAGTGGAGAAAAATAGAGAGCCTCTGGTCAGTGTAATCATACCTACATATAATAGAATAAACACGCTTCCCGCTTCCGTGGAAAGCGTCCTGAACCAGACATACGGCAGCTTGGAAGTAATCATAGTGGATGACGGGAGCGATGACGGAACGGAGGAATACGTCAGGGGATTCACGGACAGCAGAGTGAGATATATAAAGAACATCGAGAATAAGGGGCCTTCTGCCGCGAGGAATTTAGGGGTAAGTCTGGCGGAGGGAGAGTATGTGGCTTTTCAGGACAGCGATGACCGGTGGCTGCCCGAGAAATTGGAAAAGCAAATGCGGCTGCTGCTGGATCCGGAAAATGATTTCGGAATGGTGTATTGTGAGATTACAAGGTATCATTGCGATAGAGAGAGGGTAGTGGTGCCTTCCAGAAATATTTCGTTTGAGTATAAGCAAGGACTAATATTTAAGACGCTTTTGCTGCTGCCTTTAATCAGCACGCAGACAATTGTGGCAGGAAGACAGGACTTTATAAATGCAGGCGGTTTTAATGAGGATCTGAACACCTTTGAAGATTATGAATTCACACTGCGATTTTCCCAAAGCCACGAAATCGGCTTTGTGGGGGAGTCGCTGGTAAAGGCATATGATTCTGCCGATAGTGTGAACATGCGGTATAGGGATAGATTTCACACACAAGCATACATTGTGCGGGAAATGATTACACCGCTGAGAGAGTATGATCTTCTGTGGAAAAAGCTGTCCATATTGCAGAGTGAAGCGGAAGAATTAAACTGTCATGACATTTTCATAAGAGAGCTTTCCGGACTGGCGGATCTGTTCGTCACAGAGCAGGAGAAGAGCTATGCGGCGGAGCTGCTGGAGAAAACGGAACAGAGCACCACAAAGATAAACCTGTCTAAAAGAATGGCGGAACAGGAGCTGGCGGATACAAAACAGCAGATTGTAAAAATGTATTTGGACGTTTACGGAGACAAACCTGTCGTAAAGGAAAATATAGAGCAAAAGCTGCATCAAGTAAAGGATAATCTGGCAAAGCTTTCGGAACTGTTCCAAGGGCCGGAAGAACTGCAAAGCATATGCGAACGGACGGCGGCGGTGGAGGATCCGGAGACGAAAACGGAGAGGCTGTTTCTGTTTACGGAGATTGTGAAGGCAATCGAGGCGGCAGAAGCTTTTCTGGTGGGGCAGGCCTACGAATGCAGCGTGTGCGGGGAAAAGGTATTTCGGAGCGGGGAGAAGAGTTGTCCTTTTTGCAAAGCGGAAGAAAGAGAACGCCTTATCGCCGCCTTCTTACAGGAGTTACAGCCGGAAGGAGAAGAAAAGCTGCATATGCTTCATTGGATGCCTTCTGCGTTTCAGGAAAGTTATGCGTTGGGGCGGAAGGATATTTTGTTTGAAAAGCTTTCTTTCCGGCGGGAGGCGCAGGATGTCCTGAAAGGCATGGGGGACGAAACCTGCGATATTATTGTCTGTCCGCTGTCATGGGAAAATATAAATATTGTACGGGAAACTGCAGAACAATTGTACAGAATCATGAAACCGTCCGGTATTGGCGTGGCCGTTCTGCCTATAAGTCGGCCGGAAGGACTCTTCTATGAAACCATTGCAGGAGAAAACTGGTTTGGGGAAGCGTTTTATCGGAGATATGGTTTTGACAGGCAGTCGGCTCTTTACATATTCACAAAAGAAAAACCGCTGACGGAAATGTAATAGAAAAAGAGAGCCAAGGGAGAAATGTCATGGATCAAAAGAAGATGAAAATTGTGATCGTATCTAGTGAAAAGCCGGAAAATATAAGCGGATTTGGGCGGTTTATCCGCCGTTTGGAGCAGGAGGACGGTGTGGAGACGGCCTGTCTCTTCTATTCGCCTCGGCAGCAAGGGGATCTGATGGGTGAAATAAAGGCAATGCAGCCCAGACTGTTGATTACGGTCAATCTTCCGGGTTTTGACCGGTGCACCCTCACGGACGGCATTTCCTATAATTTGTTGGACTGCAGGCAGCTGCATCTGTTGCTTCATGAAAATCTGTCCAATGAAGAGTATTTGAAGAAGCAGTTAAGCATTGCCATGTTCTTTTACTGTGCAGGGAATGCGTATTACGAACGTCTGAAAGAACAATACCCCAACCTGCCGTATCTGGAGAAATTGCCGGATTGGCAGGCGGGAACCGATGAAAGAACAGCGGACGCAAATGCGGAGGCATTGTACGCCGCATTTCGGGAGGTGCTGCGTGAAGGCTTTGAATTCAGCATTGAGCCCGGACGATATACCAGAATGCCTGATACATAAACTCCGAGGCGCCGCACTGCAGTGCAAGCAATCGGTGGATCAGCGCCTCTTGTGAAGCGGAGAGGGTGGTGGTAAGCGCGTCTATTTGGCTGATTTTGTACCCGCCCTCTTGGAACATAGTTAGGATTTCGTTGTATGTAAAGAGATGGATATGTGTTTTATCCAGCAGGCCCGTTTCCGTATAAGTAAAATCTCCTTGGAGTAGTTTTTCCATGACGGATATATGCATGAGATTCGGAATGCTGGCAACGATACAGCCCCCCGCCTTTAGAAATTTCCTGCAATATCGTATGGTCTTCAGAGGGTCATGGAGATGTTCCAGCACATCTCCGAAAATAATATAATCGAACGTATGGGGAGTGAAAGTAAGAGTCTGCTCCTCTATATTGCTTACCTGAACATCGGCGATATGTGAGGCGATGTTGGCAGAGTGCTTGTTTAATTCACATCCGCATACAACGGCGTTGGGGTATCTGTTATGTATTTCCAGCAAGGTAGCGCCGCAGTCGCATCCGATTTCCAATACGGAAATGGGGGCATTCATATCTGCCGTGATCATTTGGAGTACATTTTCGTTATACATTGTCTGAAAATAGTGCATTCCCCATTTCTGTTTCAATAGCTCATATTCGGACTCATTTTTTACGTGATAGGGGCCGCTGCCCCGCATATCCCAGAAGATAGCTTCCGGACAGAAATATAGTTTCCAATGATTTATAATCAACCGGAAACAGGTGTCTGCCAGCACATATTCCTGACTGGGCAGGGCTTCCTCCAAATTTCTCAGGGCCGAGAGGGCGGAGGAACGAAACAGTATGGCACCGTAATGCAGCGATAAGACTTGCTTTCCCGTTACGGCGCATTCCCTGCCGGCCTGATCCACAGCGGCTTCATAACTGTCCGTTTCCTCCTCCTTTTGATAGAACAGAAAGCTGTTTGATTTTCCGCCTACGGCGCCGATTTTATCATCTTGGTAAAGGGTGTCCTGCAGGCGTGACAAAGCGTGGGGAGTAAGCCTGTAATGTGCATCCATGAGCAGGAGATCATCTTCCGGGGAGAGAGCTTGGTATACTTGATTTACTGCCTGTCCGAAGGGAAGCGTTCCTTCATCCATGTAAACGTAAGTGATGTCTTCCTGTGCTCTTGCCCATTCACTCAGCCCGTCCTCGGAATGATTGTCCACCAGCACTACGGACAGATTATCTACATCCGCATACCGGCGGATGCTTTGTAAGGATAATTTTGCGTATTCTGCTTCGTTGTGAAGTACCATCATTATGGTCAAACCGTTCATATGCTATGTGTCTTCCTTTCCGTCTCCCTTCCGCCGCGCCGCATGATAGTGCCGTCGGCGGAATGTTGGCGCCGCTGCGTCCCATGGGAGTTTATTCGGATTCTCCCAGAACCAATTGCAAAGCCTCCGCCAGTCTTGTTTTCAAGGAGTGCAGTTTCCGCACCTTCCGGTATCCGTGAACAGCGATCTGTATCCGCTGTTCCTCATGGGTCAGATAGTATTGTATTTTTTCTTCCAGCTCCTGTAAAGAGTGCCATACTTCCAAATCTTTTCCGATTTCAAAATATTCCTCCAGCTCCGGCTGGTAATTGGTCAGGCAGAAGCCTCCCACCGACAGGATATCCCATACTCTTTGGGGAATTCCGCTTTCGATACTCCGGGAGGTGATATTAAGATTGATCTTGCTGAGATGGAAGGCCTTGGGCATTTCCTTTTCGTAATCCAGCCACGGCCGTATCTCCGCTTCCTTTAACACCTCTCCGGCGGATTCGTCGGAGTAGAGCACTACGGAGAAACGTTTCTGCAAATGCGTCAATATCCGGATTCGCTCCGTTTCGTTACATTTCCGCGCCAGCCGGAAGCTTTCACAGAAGTAGCGTTTATCGATACTGTAATAGTTCCAGACTTCTTCCGGAAGCTTGGAAGCCATACAGTGGATCAGCCCTTCGGAGGCATGGTTGTAAATAGTGGTTTTCCCGTCCCAAACACAGTCCAGAGATCCGATGATTTCCTCTGCTTCCTTCCGGTAATCATTGTCTCCTTCACCGAACATATCCTCATAGCCTTGGTTGTTATATAAGCGTCCCACAAAGCTGACATCGCAGCCGTATTTTCTCTCATCCTCTTTCTCGATGGACACGGTGCCGAAATCATCCGTCTCGGCGGCCAAAGGAAGATAATGGACGTGTTTCAGCCCCGCTTCGCCGAGCAGCTTGTATTGCTTCCGGTCAAATACACTGAAATGGTTCATTTCATTTCTCGCTTCTTTGCCGTAGAGGGACATCAGAGGACAGTCATAGATCCATGCATAGTAAGGAACCTTGCTGTTTTCACAGGCGCAGGACACGGCGGGAATAAAGGCATAGGACACTACCAAGTCGTAATAGCCTTCCTCCAGCAGCTCTTCCAACAGCTCCACCATGGTATCCAGTTCTTTTCCCCAGGCCTCCACATCCACAATATAAGAAGCCACTCTCACATTGTGGCCCAGTCCGGCCAGCGTATACATAATGCCTGTGAGCCGGATCTGCTTGCTGCGTACAAAAAGGATTCTCTTTCTGTTCTCCTTCCCCGCTGCAATTTCCGGATATGCCTGAAGCAGAATTCTGCGGTTTTCTTCATAATGCTGCAGAGAGCAGACGCCGCAGCTGTGGATCACCCAATTCTTTTCCTGACCGGGGACGACCACCTTGTAACCTGCTCTGCGGAATTCCATGCACTGGGATACATCATAGAAATGCCAGCCATGGAACAGATCCTCCCTCCAAGGCAGGTCATATTGAGTGGCCATCAGTACACCGTCTATGGCTTCCACTTCCTGAAAACCGTGATCCAATAATTTGATGCTTTCTCCCCCATGCTGTTCCAGAAGATAGACATTGCCGCATCTTTCCTCATGCCACATAACACCGTCTTTGGACAAAGATTTCGTGCCCAGAGTCCCGATCATGCCGATATCCGGGTTCTTTTGAAACAGTTCCAGAATTTTATCCAGAAAAAGGTGCTCTGCAATGAAGCTGTCCTGATGCAGATAAATCTTATATTTGGCATCCGAGGCTCTCATGGCCTCATTGTATCCTGCCGCCATGGAAACGGCGTCCGTGACGGTGATCATATCCGTCTCATATCCCTCGGGAATATGCAGCAGGCTGAGGTAGAGAGTGCATTCTTCAAGCTGCAATTCGTCATTGGTACATAAGATAAAACAAAATTTTTTGTCGTTCATTTTTTCCTCCATCCCGAAGCGCTTTACGCTGAGGAGGCGAGCGAAATATCAGATTTCGCTCTGCCATCATGGAATTTGTGACGCTTCGGCGCGCACTCAAATCAATAGTTGAATACGCATTTTTATTCAACCTTTTATACCCCTCTTGCGCACATACCAATCAATATTTGGATGTTTACTTCCAACCTTATAGAAACTTCATTCCTTTACACACATGCCGTAAATCGTGTATCAGTTCCTGTATTTCCGGAGACGGATTCTTGAGATCGGACAAAAGCTCATATGCTTTTTCAAACTGTTGTCCCTGAAGCCAGCAATCAGCCTCCTCCAGCAATAACTCCTCCTCCATCCGGGGATACTTTTCACGGGCATACTGGAGCAGCAGCACGGCATTGGGCAGATCAAGCCTTTGTTTCAGCTCCCGGGCGACGGAGAGAAGATTGTGCCCGCCCCGCTCCGTTCTGTTTCGGATAATAATGCCCAGAGCCAGACCGCTGACTTTCTGCTCCATGAGCAGATCCATCAGTTCCCGGCAATACGGCTCAGGGACGTTGTTTTCGATCCGCAGACCGTAATATTCGATTCTCCTGTGTTTTTGCTCCAGCTCGTCAAGGTTATGAACCTGATAAAAGATATCCTCCGATATCCCCAGAGAGGGAAGCTTTTGCTTTTCTTCCTGCCATATGGTCAGGAAATGGGAGAGTTTAATCAGTTGGTTCTCCGAAGTGTTTATTTTCTGATAATTCCGGTCTTGTGCCAGAAAGATTGCCAATTCCCTGATGTCGGAGGCGGCAGTCCCTCTGCTCAGCCGGAGATTGATTTCTTGTTTTATTTTTGATATTTCCTGATATTGTTCTTCCAGATTCATAGGAACCCCCTCTTTATACATACAAGCAATATATTTTACAATAGAATCCGGAAAGGGGATTCTATTGTATGAATGTTTACCGTTTCAGACTATTTCTGCCCGTTGTCAGGATTGTAGGAGGAGCCCAACAGCCGTTCCATTACCGTCTGCTTATAGACTTCCTGCTGCACCTTGTAGAAAGGATAGTTGTGAGTGGACGTGTTGCGGACAGGGGTCATATAATCTCCATACAGAGTGGTCAATACTCCGTCATAGCCCACGGGCACAGGAAGCTCAAACTCTTCAAAGGGCAGGTATATGCAGTCCTGATACCATTCTTTCCGCAGATATTGTTTCTTCTCGGATACATGATTGGCCAAGTTGGATATAAAAGGGCTGTCGGAATTTTGATAGGTCCGTTCTATGAGATCCGCCGTCTTAAGAAGCTGATTTTGAATGCTCTTGCTTCTGTCAAATTTTCTGTTACAGAGAGTCTCCAAGTCCGGCAGCATTTCGTCTATTTCGGATGGATCTTGGGCATATAGGTATCCGGGGAAATAGACGGATGAAAAGAATTTTAAAAAGAGTTCCTCCTCCTGAGGATCCTCCGGCAGATCGTCCAAGGGGAAAATATCAATCCCCACTACAAAGGGGCATCCGTGGAATTTCATGAGCCGGTCGTCGTTATAGCAGACCGATTCGGCGTTGATGATACGTGCGAAAAGCTGGTTCCACTCCAATCTGTTATTCACGTCAAGGATCCGATATTCTTCCGGCAGTTCCTGTGCCGCAACGGCAAAGAATTTGTCGTAGTCTTTCCGCAGCATACAGATATCCATATCGTCGTCCCAAGGGATAAAGCCATGGTGGCGCACCGCTCCCAGCAGTGTTCCCCAGTCCGCAAAGTATTGAAGCCCGTACTTATTGCAGATGCCCTCTATGACGGCCAGCACTTCTAACTGGGCCGCCCATGCACATTTCATCATGGGTTCGACGTAAAAGCCGTCCCTTGTCTCTCCCAGAAAAAATTCTTTCGAAAATGGCAGCATATGTTTTTCTCCTTTTGATCCTGATAAATGTATTTGGTATTTGTCACAGCCCTGCCGTTTCGAACATCTGCCGAATCCTGTCGGGATAGGAAAAGTCCTGCCGGACCCGCTCATATCCGCTGCGGGCAATCTCCTTGCGGAGATCCTCGTGTTTCAGATAAAAATCCGCCTTGGCAAAGGCGTCTTCCATGCTTTCGTATAAAATGAGATCCTTCCCGCTCTCAAAATATTCCGCCAGCTCCGGCTGGAAGTTGGAAAACAGAACTCCCCCGGCTCCCATGATGTCCAGAGAGCGCAGCGGAATGCCGGACTGTATGCTCTTTAAGGTGGGACAGAGGTTCAGTCTGCTGCAGCGGAAGACTCCCGGCATCTCCGTGTGGTATTTTACGGGGCCGCAGTACTTTACCGCAGAGGTAAAAGGATAGGGCTTGGTGGAGTAAAAGCAGGTACGGTAAAGCTCTCCCATCTGCTCCAGCAGGAAAGTTCTCTCCAGATGGGTAATCTGGGAGGCGATGGCAAAGGATAACCCTCTTCGGTTTAGGGAGACGGAG
>ERZ808037.1191-NODE-1191-length-18290-cov-3.506397_pt1 | contig 18290 bp, 16 predicted proteins | sample MGYA00380190_ERZ808037 | MGnify/ENA primary metagenome ERZ808037 (study PRJEB31490, sample SAMN06133399) | mouse gut metagenome | isolation source: J9 | host: mice | place: China: Chengdu | collected 2015-05 ... | reverse complement strand
AGGATATGGAATATGTGGAGAGAAAGAGATGGATGTTTTTAGGTCTTCCTTTTACCTTTACGAAATATATGGTCAAAGAGGACATGATCACCGTGGCGGAGGGGTTCTTTAAGACTGTGGAGAACGACTGCTATATGTACAAGGTGCAGGACGTGACCCACAGCGCCAGCCTGGGGGAGAAGCTGTTCGGGCTGGGCACCGTAATCTGCTATACCGGCGACACCACCCATCCGCAGCTGGTTTTGCAGCATATCAAGCATTCCAGGGAAATCAAGGATTTCATCCTGAGGGAGTCCGAGGAGGCCAGGCTGAAGAGGCGCACGGTGAACATGCTGGATATCGGGTCTGACGGCGTGGACGATATGGATGGCGCGGATGACTGAAGCGTGAAGAGAAGTGCGTCTTTTGGGCTTTGTCTGAACCGGTTCATTGTGTGTCAGGCATATTAGAAAACTGCGCATGGTTTTCTGGTGCGTATGGTGATTGGAGTAGCATATGGGAGAGTGTGACAGGTATGCTCACGAGCGGTGAAATTTGCCACAATGTCCCTGGAACCTTTCACTTGTGAGTCGGATTCCAATGAAGAAGAGCATTCATGACAAGTTTCGGTGATTGTCGGTATATATTGGCACATGGACTGGCTGTGGGGCAGGCGGATTAGGTCTGCCCGGATTTCCCTGTCTGGCCGGAGGAGAGCAGCTGCTCGAACAGGAGCCCGGCGAAGAACCAGTTGGGGGCGAAGTCCAGCCGGATGACGCGCCCGATGTTCCAGCGGCTGCGTCCGTAGTCCCAGGGACAGGATTTGTGCCTGGAGAGCAGGCGGCCGGTGAGGTATTCCATGGAGAAGATCATTCCCATGTAGGTGAGGCCCCGGGTGAGGGCGGACTTCCCCCGGAGCATGCGGCTGACGGGGGACAGGACAGCGGCGCTGCCGTAGATGGGGAACATCCACAGGGAGGTGTGCCCCTTTAAAGTCATGTCCCGGCGGCGCAGAGCGTCCAGGGAAGTGAAGAGGATTTCCAGGCACCAGCCGGTGAGACCGCATTTCAGGAAGTTTTTCAGGAAGCGTGTCAGGCATTGTTTCATAGGTTTCATGAGGAGACTCCTTTTGGGGTTGCTTGGGACATTTTCCGGCGGGGCATGGTGGGATTAGTGGGACATGGCCTCGCTAAAGGGAATGCCGTTATCAGTATGTCTCGGAATAGAAGAAAATATACGCGATGGGTTCTGGTTGAACAGATTATTGCTGTGACGGATAACCATAGCCGGATAGTTTATTGAAAGAAACAGGTGGGCTGATGAATTACAGGGAAGCGCTTGAATATATGGAACAGATAAAGCAGTACGGCATCGTGCCCGGTCTGGACAGCATCCGGGAGCTTGTAGGACGGCTGGGGGATCCCCAGAGGGAGCTGCGGTTCGTCCATGTGGCGGGCACCAACGGCAAGGGTTCCGTTTGCGCCTTTCTGTCCTCTGTGCTGCAGCAGGGCGGATACCGGGTGGGGAAGTATACTTCGCCTGCCTTGCTGGACTGGCGGGAGGAAATTCAGGTAAACGGACGTTTCATCGCCAAAGCGGCGGTGGGGCGGTATATGGAGCAGATTAAGGAAGCGTGCGACAGAATGGCTGGGGAAGGGCTGCCGCATCCTACGCCCTTTGAGGTGAAGACCGCCATGGCATTTTTGTATTTCCGGGAGAAAAAGTGCGATATCGTAGTGATGGAGACCGGGATGGGCGGCCTGTTAGATGCAACTAACGTGGTGGAGGATACCTGCGTGGCCGTGCTGACTTCCATCAGCCGGGATCACATGGGATTCCTGGGGAAGACGCTGCCGGAAATCGCGGCGCAGAAAGCCGGAATCATCAAGAAGGGATGCCATGTGGTGACTGTGGTGCAGGAGCCGGAGGTCATGGAAGTGATTGCGGGTCGTGCGGCGGCCTTAGGCTGTTCCCTGACGGTGGCTGATGCGGCGGCTGCGGAGCATGTGCGCTTCGGCCTGGAAAAGCAGCGGTTCGATTACGGCGGCCTGAAAAAGCTGGAGATTACTTTGGCCGGGAAATGCCAGATCGAGAATGCGGTGACGGCGCTGGAGGGACTGCGGGCGCTGGGAAGCTGGATGTCCGATGATATAGAACGGAGAGATGGGATTTCACAGGACGGAGAGCCATGCGACCAGGCTTTGGAAGTCGAGAAGCCATGTGACGGTGCTCCGCAGGACGGAGAGACGGGAGTCGGTTTTTCGGAGAGGAGAAGGCTGGAGAGCGGGAATCGAAAGTGGGAATTCCTCGTATCAGAGGAAAAACTCCGGCAGGGCATGGCGCAGGCCAGGTGGCCGGGACGCTTTGATATAGTCGGCAGAAAGCCATATTTCATTCTGGACGGGGCCCACAATGAGGATGCCGCCAGAAGGCTTGCCCAGTCCGTGGAATTCTTTTTTTCAGGCCGGAGGATTATTTATATCATGGGGATGCTGCGTGACAAGGAGTACGAGAAAGTGATTGGGCTGACCCAGGGCCTGGCTGACCAGATCATCACGGTGACGCCGCCGGCGAATCCCAGGGCCCTGTCGGCTTATGAGCTGGCTGCCGCGGTATCGAAGGTGCATCCGAAAGTGACCTCGGCGGACAGCCTGGAGGAAGCAGTGGAGATGGCACGCCTCCTGGCGGATAAGGAGGATGTCATCATTGCTTTCGGATCCCTGTCCTACCTGGGGAGGATGATGGAAATCATCGGGAAAGCAGAAGGAAAGGAAGCGTAGGTTAAGATGGTAGATCAGGCGAAAATCAAAGAAGCGGTCCGGCTGCTCCTGGAGGGAATCGGGGAGGATCCTGAGAGGGAAGGGCTGGTAGAGACGCCGGACAGGGTGGCCAGAATGTACGAAGAGCTGTTCTCCGGCATGGACGCGGATGTGGCGGAACCGTTGTCCAGGGTATTTTCCATGGAAAACGGGACAGGTGAAGGTTCTGACCCCGCAGATAATGAAAAGCGAAAAAAGCGGGCATGTTCTGTTTCTGCCAGCGAAATGATTCTGGAAAAGGACATCGTCTTCCATTCCATGTGCGAGCACCACATGCTGCCCTTTTACGGAAAGGCGCATATCGCCTATATCCCGGATGGCAAGGTGCTGGGCCTGAGCAAACTGGCCAGGACCGTGGAGGTGTACGCCAGGAGGCTCCAGATTCAGGAGCAGATGACCAGGCAGATTGCGGACGCAATGATGGAGCATCTGGCTCCCAGGGGAGTGATGGTGGTGCTGGAGGCGGAGCACATGTGCATGACCATGCGGGGCGTGAAGAAGCCTGGCAGCAAGACCGTCACTGTGGCAGCCAGAGGTGCCTTCGAGGGGAATGATGCTCTGCAGGAGCGGTTCTTCCAGATGCTGCGTATGTAGGACAGGATGTTAGGTTTGAGATAGGGATATCTGGTAATAATAAGGATAGAAGCGGTCAAGTGGAGAAAAAAATGATTATTAAAAGTATGGTATTAAAAAACTACAGATGCTTCGAAGATATCGAGATAGATTTCCATGAGAAGCTGACGGTAATCGTTGGAGACAATGGCTCTGGAAAAACTTCTATTCTTGAAGGTATGGCGGTCTCGCTGGGAACAATGTTTACAGGGTTGGACGGACAAGTGGGTGTAAGCATCAATAAAAAGGATGTCAGGCTAAAGGCCTATTTGATGGGAGAGTCTGAGGATGTCCAGCCGCAGTATCCGGTAGAGATAACTGCCATGGGTGACATAGAGGGGCAGACTATCACATGGAAGCGGTCTTTGAACGGAGAAAATGGCGGTACCACCGTAAAAGATGCAAAAGCCATGACGGATATTGCAAAGGGCTATCAAAAACGGATGCGGGATGGGGACGCGACATTAGTGCTGCCAGTGATTGCATATTATGGTACTGGCCGCATGTGGGATTATCGCAGTGAAAAGAGGACAGATGCATTTAAGGACAACACGAAAACAAACGGTTATACCGACAGTCTGGACGGTACAGCGAACATTCGACTGATGATGAACTGGTTCAAAAAGAAGACGATCCAAAGAACGCAAAAGCGTTCGGAAGGCTTGAGCACGGAACTGTCGGTCGTGTATAGAGCAATGAAGATATGCTATGAGCGCATCACAGGGTATCAGGGCGTGGATTTTGAGTATAATCTGGACACAAATGAGATAGAATGCAGCTATGTGGGTGAGGATGGGCTTCGAATGAGCATTCCATTGCCGCAGATGAGCGACGGATATAAAAGCACTGTCAGCCTGATTGCGGACATCGCTTATCGGATGGCCGTATTAAATCCACAGCTTGGCGCCAATGTCATTGAGGAAACAGACGGAGTGATTCTGATTGATGAAGTGGACTTGCATCTGCATCCCGCATGGCAGCATCGTATTCTTGGGGATTTGCAAGAGATTTTTCCGAGAGTCCAGTTTATAGTCACCACCCATGCTCCGGCGGTCATCAGCAGTGCGAAGAGTGAGAACCTTGTGATTTTAAAGGATTGTGAAGCAGCGGATACCAATACGGAAATCTATGGAAATGATGTAAATTCTATCTTGAAAGATATCATGGGTGTGTCAGACCGCGTTAGACGGCAGAATTGATGCATCGGATCCGGATGTGCAGTTCGATTTGGTGAATATATTAAATCTGAACTGTGCATCAGCGCCTTTGATAGAGGAACGGAGAGCGGCTTTAGATGCGCTTATCGATGAAATCGGGAAGGTGGATGAAAAATATTTACATAGTTATTGTCTGGAAATGTTGAATGTTTTCATGAATGAAAGGGATCCTAAAACGCCCTATGTGGGCATTTTAATCTGGTATCTGCAAACGCTGGTAAGCGCTCTGGCATAGAATCCATAATGATTGATGATTTGACAGAACGGTAGGCAGCTGATTTGGAGATAGAAATAATGGAAAGGCGGATAAAATTTGAAAATCGGAAACAGAGAATTCCAGACCAAAGGCCACACCTACGTAATGGGCATCCTGAACGTGACCCCGGACTCTTTCTCGGACGGGGGAAAGTGGAATGACAGAGACAGGGCCCTACGGCATGTGGAGGAGATGATACAGGAGGGGGCGGACATCATCGACATCGGCGGGGAGTCTACCCGGCCCGGCCATACATTTCTGCCGGAGGAAGAGGAGATGGACAGGGTGCTTCCTGTCATTGAGGCTGTGAAAGCCGCTTTCGACGTGCCGGTGTCCCTGGATACCTACAAAGCCCGGGTGGCATCGGCGGGAATCGCGGCGGGGGCAGACCTGATCAATGATGTCTGGGGATTGAAATATGATGGCTGGTCTCAAGGCGGTGCGGATGTACCGGGCGATGGAGCGTATGTACCAGACAATGGAGTGGACGCGCCGGACAGCGGGGCGGGCAGACAAGAGGGCAGCGGAGCGGGTAGACAAGAGGGCAGCGGGGCGGACAGACAGGAGGGCAGCGGGACGGGCGGACAGGAGGGCAGCAGAACGGGCAGCGCAATGGCTCAGGTCATCGCGGAGAGCGGGCTGCCTTGTTGTCTGATGCACAATAGAAAAAATGCGGATTATCAGGATTTCGTCCATGATGTCATAAGCGACATGGAGGAGACGTTAAGGCTGGCAGAACAGGCCGGTATCGACAAAGAGAAGATTATCCTGGATCCCGGCGTAGGTTTTGCCAAAAACTATGAACAGAACCTGGAGATCATCCGCCGCATGGGAGAGCTGGGGACACTGGGCTGCCCGCTGCTGTTGGGCTGCAGCAGAAAGTCCGTGATAGGGCTGACCCTGGATTTGCCGGCGGATCAGAGGCTGGAGGGGACTTTGGTGACCACTGTAGCCGGAGTCCTGCAGGGGGCCATGTTCGTAAGGGTGCATGATGTCAGGGAGAACGTGCGGGCCGTGCGGATGGCGGAGGCGATTTTCATGGAGCATGCCCTGGGCAGTTGAAAGAGAGCTTGAACAAACAGGCTTTTGCGAACGGGCTCCTTTGGATAAAAATTTCGTGTTGTAACGGTTGAAGCTTTTTGATGATAGGGAACATGACTGTTATGGAAGATGATTCGGATTATAAGGATTGCAACGGACAGGAAGGCGGTTTACGGAGCCAGGAGGCTGGAAGTTCCCGATTGCAGGGACTGAAGCTTGTAGAAAATCGCCTGCTGATGCGGGGGGACGGGAGGAGAAATGTATTCGGAATGGGCTAAGGATGAGATACGCATTGAGGGCCTGGAAGTGTTCGCTCACCATGGAGTGTATGCGGAGGAAACGCAAAACGGGCAGATTTTTATCGTAAATGCAACATTATATACGGATATAAGCCAGGCGGGCAGGACGGACGATTTGGAGCGAACCGTGAACTACGGAACGGTCTGCCATTTCATCACCGACTGGATGCAGGAGAACACCTGCCAGCTGCTGGAGGCAGTGGCGGAGAAACTGGCGGCAGCGCTTTTGTTGGAGTACAGAACCCTAGCCGCGGTAGATCTGGAAATCCAGAAGCCCCACGCGCCTATTAAGCTGCCTTTCGGAAACGTCTCCGTGAAAGTCCACAGAAGCTGGCACCGGGCATACATCGCGGTGGGCTCCAATCTGGGGAACCGGGAAGAGCATATCGCAGGCGCATTGTGCGCTCTGAAAGAGCACCCTCTCATTGTCCTGAAGAAATCTTCCGAACTGATTGTCACCAAGCCATACGGTGGCGTGGAACAGGAAGACTTCCTGAATGGCGTCCTGGAAATCGAGACGCTTCTTGGACCGGAACAGCTGCTGGAAGCGCTGCATGAAATCGAAAATGCAGCCGGACGCAAGCGGACAGTACGCTGGGGTCCCAGGACGCTGGATTTGGACATTCTGTTCTACGACAGACTGTATTACGAAAGCAAAGATTTAAGGATACCCCATGTGGATTTGGAGAACAGGACATTTGTACTGAGGCCTATGGCGGAGATGGAACCCTTTTTGCGCCATCCCATAAGTGGGAAGACTATGATTCAGCTTTTGCGGGAGCTGGAAGAGAAAGATGGGGCAAAGGGGGAATAGCTAGATAAAAGACTACACGTCATGGTCAAATATTCCTATGGATGATGTGCGCTAGACTCTGACATAGATGGAAAAAGGGCATGTCATTAAGGATTAGAGTAGGATATAAAGGTAAAGGCGATGGTAAGGAAAATAGAAATGATAATGGATGAGTATACTGATGTTTTAGAAAAGATAAAAGAACAAATCACACAAGCACAGTATCAGTTAATGACAAATGCAAATATTGAACGTAATATTTTGTTTTGGAACATTGGGAATGTAATTCTCCAATACAGCCAATGGGGGAATAAATTTGTTGAAACATTATCAAAAGATTTGAGGATGGCTTATCCTAGCAGAGAAGGATATTCCGTTAGAAATCTTAATTATATGAAGCAGTTTGCGCGCCGAATACCATCGGAAGAAATTTTGCATCAGGGTGGTGCAAAAATTAGTTGGCGTGCAATAAAGTTGCTAATAGATAAGACAGATAATTTAGAAGAACATATATGGTATACCAAACAATGCTTAGAAAATGGATGGTCTAGTACAGTGCTTTCACATCAGATAGAAAGTGGTCTGTATTACAGACAGGCATTAGCAGATAAAACAACAAATTTCAAGGAACAGTTAGCCAATCCATTTAATGAACAGGCAGAAGAAATTATTAAAGACCCCTATATTTTTGATTTTATACCGAATGCTAAAAAATTGAGAGAAATTGAGCTAGAGGATGCACTTGTCCAACAAATAACAAAATTGCTATTGGAATTTGGGTCGGGCTTTGCCTTTATGGGACGCCAATTTCCTATTCAAGTGGGGAAGAGGGAATTTTTTATTGATTTATTATTTTACAATGTAAAATTGCATTGTTATTTTGTGGTAGAATTAAAAACAGTGGAATTTGAACCAGAATTTGCTGGAAAGCTATCTTTTTATTTATCAGCAGTTGATGGAGAATTGAAATCGTCGAATGATAATCCTACGATTGGATTGTTGTTGTGTAAAGGTAAAGATAAAATGGTAGCAGAATATGCTTTGAAAGATGTAAATAAACCGATGGGAGTAAGTGAGTACAAATTTTCCAATCATATAGCAAAAGAATTGCAGGACAAGTTGCCATCAATTGAAGATATTGAAAAAAGAATCAATTGAAATTCTGCATCAGGGTGGTGCAAAATTGATGGAACTAATGGCAGGAAGAGAAGTTTTATGACAAAGACCCTGATGTTGAACGGTTCCACAAGAATAAACGGTATTTCTCAGAGCTGACGGGAGGATTGTTTGATGTGGGAAGTGGGCTGCAGACGGAGAAAGAACCATATTAGAGTTATTTTCCGAAAGTAAAAATGAGGACGAGGTGAATTCAATTATGAAATATATCCGAGATAACCACTCAGTACAGTTGACGGAAACTGTTGGCAGATTGTGCTGAGGAGAAAGGAACTTGCTGACAGTCGCAACTGTGCTGTTTCCATTGAAGGTTTCCACAGGAATCATGACAATAGAAAAGGAGTACAGCTATGCGCTATATGAAAGAAATCTTAAAAAAGAACAGAAACTGGGTCGTTATATATCTGGCATTGGGATTGACCAGTGCCTTTCTGGCCAATTACAAGGCAAACTATTTCCAGAAAATCGTGGACGGCCTGACAGACCGGAGGATAACTGTCTATGAAATCCTCTTCTACGGCCTCGTCTTGGTCGTGAACTATGGCCTGAACTATCTGGACAATTATCCGGACGCGAAACTGGGAAACGAGATTTATCTGGACTTCAAACTGCTGGCGCTGCGGAAAATCAGCAGGATGGATTATTCGGAATACCAGAGACTCGGAACCGGGAAACTGATACAGAGGATTGAGAACGGCGCCAACGCGGGAAAAGGAGTCCTCTACGACTTCTGGTTCTGTGTAATCAGGAACCTGGTGCCCGCCATCCTGTTCAGCCTGCTTTTTATCTGGAAAATAGACAGAAACATCACCTGTTTCCTGCTGGCCGGATACCTCATCGTATACCTGGTGACCAACCTGTTGCTCAAGGGCCTGTACCAGATAAAGGAAAAAATACTGACCAATGAGGAGGAACTGAACCATTTCCTGGTGCGGGGATTCATGGAGATGCCTCTGTTCCGCATGAAAAGGCAGTTCCCGAACGAGGTGAGGAAGGCCACAAAAGCCAAGCATATCATTGTGTCCTCCAAAATCAGGATGACCATGATACATGAAGCGTTCTTCACCCTATTTGCGGTGCTGGTGGCCTGCCTGGACGTGGGGATTCTGGTCTATGCCTGGAAGAACAGCCAGCTGTCCGTGGGAGCGGTGGTTGCGCTGATTACGCTGATTGACAATGCCTACACGCCTATCGCCATTTTCAACGTTATCTATGTGCAGTACAAACTGAACAAGACGGCATGGCAGCGGTTTGCGGGATTGCTGGATTTGAAGGAGGACGGGCAGCTCCAGGAAGGCGTCCCCTTTGAGACGCTTTCCAGAGAGATTCGTGCGGAGGACGTATCCTATTCCTATGAGACTTTTTCCGGCGACAGGAAAAAAGTGCTCCAATCCGTGAGTCTGACGATTCACAGGGGTGAAAAAGCAGCGTTTGTGGGGGAGTCAGGTTCCGGAAAGTCCACCCTGGTAAAAATCCTGATCGGACTGCTGAAATATGAGGAGGGAGCCATCCGCTTCGACGAGAAACCGCTGAAAAAGCTTTCCCTGGAATCGCTGTATGAAAAAGTATCCTACCTGTCCCAGGACGCGCCGGTGTTCGACGGCACCATCCGCGAAAATCTGGTATTCGACAGGGAAGTCCCGGAGAAAGATATCCTTGGGAGCCTGGAGGAGGCGCATCTGCTGCCACTGCTGGCATCGTTGGAGCAGGGCCTGGATACCAGAATCGGCGAGAAGGGAACCTGCCTGTCCGGCGGCGAAAAGCAGCGGCTGGCGTTGGCCCGGCTGATGATTGACCATCCCGAGATAGTCATCCTGGACGAAGCGACGTCGGCACTGGACAATGTCACGGAACGTATGGTCATGAAAAATGTTCTGGAGCAGGTGAAGGATGCCACGGTAATCTCCATCGCCCATCGTCTGTCCTCTATCAGCGGATTTGACCGGATTTTCATATTCCGGGATGGCAATATCGTGGGGAGCGGAACCTTTGAGGAGCTGCTGGCAGGCAACAGTTATTTTCAGGAACTGTACCGGAAAGAAAAGGAGAGAGCTGTTGCGGATGTAGTTCCATGTATTGCGTCATATCGTCATGCATGAAGCAAAGAGATAAGGGGACTGGTTGCTCCGAAACATCTGGCAATCTGCATGGGCAGGGATCAGGACCTCCATAGCATGTGGTCAGAGGGGGCGCAGAAGTGCTTTTATGGGATGGGTCAGCCTTTGACAGGGATGGACATACATCTCAGGAGATATCCGAGAGAAAAGGCGGGAGGAGTTTACAGGCGAATCCCGCGCAGAGCCCCGTGAAAAGCCCTGTGAGTATCCCGCTTAAGATAAGGAAGGGCAGATAGGCGGCTACGCCGCCGGTGCGTGTAATCGCGAAGGCCACGGCCAGCTGGCCCAGGTTGTGGGTCAGCCCGCCCATGGCTCCCGTGAGGAAAATAAGCTTTTTCTGCAGAACCTTCATCACAAGGGCCATGACCAACAGGCTGCACAGTCCGCCTATCAGGCTATAGATCAGGGAAAGGGCCTGTCCGAACAGGAAAGCGGACAGCAGTATCCTGGAAATCAGCACGATAAGAGCGTCTCTGGCAGAGAAATGCCGCAGCAGGATCAAGGTGACGATGTTGGCCAGCCCCAGCTTGATGCCTGGAATGGGCACCAGGGGAGGGATGGCGCTTTCTATGGCGAAGATGGCCAGGGACAGGGTGGTGAAAAGGGCCAAAAGGGTGGTCTTTCTGACGGACATGGGAAGCTCCTTTCTTTTATGGCGCGATATGGGCACGGTAATGTTTTCCTGAAGCGGTATCCCAACACCCAAGCGGAAAAAGGAGTGCAGCGGTATCCTAATAAGTGACAGCGTCCGGTGCAGCAGCGGCTCCCAGGGAATCGGAATCGGACACAGGCCGCAGCTGGATTACCAGCCGGTTGGGCAGACAGGTGATGGGCAGTCTGGAGTCGCTGATGAAGCCCTGATGGACGCAGAGCTTGTCAGGGCAGTCCGCGGAGATGATGGCGATGCTGCCAGGACGGACCGCAATCTCATTGACGCAGCCCCCGTCGCCCTCTATGGTAAAAGTCCTCTCCTCCCGGACTTCGCTCAGAAGTATAGTCTCAATCAATATTCCGTTCTGAAAAATGTCAGCGGCATAATCCGAAGCTTTTCTGCCGGGTAGCAGAAGACCTAAGCTTCCCAGGGACAGAACCAGAAGAAATACAGCAATCGCCAGAGCAGGTTTTCGGTAAGATAAATCGTTTTTCATAGATGTTTAGCCTGGAAATCCTTTCTATGGATGTCCTTTCATTGGATGTCTTGGATATTAACAGTATAACAAAAAGGAAACAGAAAATGAAGCATTTTTTCAGAGTATTGCTATTCATCGCAATTGCCGCGCTCTGTTCCGGCTGCGGAAGCCAGAACGGGCCGGGGAGTGCAGCCGGTGGACAGGGAGGCGGCGGACAGAAGGACGGCGGGAAGACCGGGCAGAATGTGCGAACCGCGGAAACAACCTGGCAGTATGTGGACACTGCCATGGGGACAGTGATACAGCAGACATTGTATGCGCCGGACGAGGAGACGGCCAGGGATTTTTCACTGCAGGCCATGGAGCTTCTGTGGGGACTGGAGCGGGAGAGGCTATCCTGGAGACTGGATACCTCTGAGGTATACCGCGCCAACGCCACTTCCGGCAGCGGGGAGGGATTTCTGCTGTCCCGGGATCTGGCAGAGCTTCTGGAAAGCGGCATGGAGCTGTCGGAGCGTTCCCAGGGGGCGTTCGACATGACCCTCGGCTCAGTGACGCGCCTGTGGAACATCGACGAATGGGCGGCGGAGAGCAATCCGGAGGGGTTTCAGATTCCTTCCCGGGAGACGCTGGCCCAGGCCTTAAGCGCATGCGGCTATGAGAAGCTGCGGCTTGAATGGGAAGAACGGGATGAGGGAGAACGAGAAGAAGGGCGGGGAGAGGAAGAGCAGGAGGAGAATGAAAGGGAAAAGTGTCGTATCTTTCTGCCGGAGGGGATGCAGCTCGACCTGGGAGCCGTGGGCAAGGGGCTGGGGATGTCGGAGCTGACATCGCTGCTGGAGGGGCAGTCCTCCATAACGGGAGCCGTGATATCTCTGGGCGGCAGCATCCTGACCTATGGAAGCAAGCCGGACGGCAGCAGCTGGAGGGTGGGCATCACAGATCCTTTTGACAAATCCTCAAACATAGGCATCCTTTCCCTGGAAGGACAGTGGTGCATCTCCACTTCGGGGGATTATGAGCGCTATGTGGAGGTGGACGGGGTGCGCTACCATCACATCCTGGATCCCAGGACAGGCGCGCCCGCCGTCAGCCAGGTCAGGGGCGTCACCGTGCTCCTGAAGGACGGATTGCTCAGCGACGGCCTTTCCACAGCCTGTTTCATTTTAGGCCCTCAGGAGGGGATGGCGCTGGCGGCAGAGTACGGCGCTGAGTCGCTGTTCATCCTGTCAAACGGCGAAATCGTCATGTCGGAGGGGATGGAGCGTCTTTTTTCGGAGACACGTTAATGAACTGACCTTGAGCAGGGGAACACTATTCCAAAAAGAGCTAAGAAATATCAAGAGCAAATATAAAACAGCCGTTTGCTTTGCACGGTATCCCAGAGGATTTGCGGACGCATCTCTTTGAGACCGGAAATTATTGCCCATGCTAAAGTGCTGGGCGGAGCAGAGACCAAACTTAATAAAGAGATTAGAAAACGGAGACTGGTACCATTTTAGATAGAAGAAAGGCGGCGCATATGAATAAAAATTCCGGATACAGGAGACATTTTGCGTGGACGCTTGTCTGCCTGGCGACACTGTCCCTGAGCGCCTGCCATGGCGGGGAGGACACGCACGGCACCGTGGATTCGGCGGCGCAGGGAGCGGAGACGGAATGGTTCTCGAACCGGGACTTGAAGAGCGATTACGATGAGAAATCCTGTGTGAATGTGGCTCTGGAAAGGGATACGGCGGAATGTGACGAGCAGACAGTGGAGATTTCCGGCGGGACAGTGACCATTACCCGGGAAGGATCCTACCTGCTGTCCGGAATCCTGGAACAGGGGATGGTGGTGATCGATACGGACGATGAGTCAAAAGTGCAGCTGATTCTGGACGGAGCCGAGATTACCAACGAGGACGGAGCGGCCATCTATGTAAAATCGGCGGACAAAGTTTTCCTGACCCTGGCGGCGGGGAGCGTGAACGTGCTGGCCAACGGCGGGAGCTATGCGGCCCATGACGAGGAAAAGGTGGACGGGGCAATCTACACAGAATGTAATCTGACCGTGAACGGCACGGGCCGTCTGGAGGTCATGGCGGCAGAGGGACATGGCATGGTGTCCAGGGATGATCTGCGGATTACGGAAGCCACCCTGAGGGTCACGTCAGCCAGGCATGGTCTGTCCGGCAAAGACAGCGTGCGCATGGCGGGGGGCAGCCTGGAAGTGGTCTCCGGCCAGGACGGCATCCACTCTGAACATAAGGACGGCCAGAAAGGTTTTGTGTACATCGCAGACGGCATCGTGGACGTGGAGGCCGGAGGGGACGGCATCAGCGCCAGCGGATTTATACAGATTGACAATGGCAGTTTTACGATAAGGGCCGGAGGCGGCAGCGATGCGGAATGCAGTCGGGAAGCAAAAGCCAGCGGAAAAGCAGAAGCCAGCCAGGAGGCAGAAGCCGGACGGGAAGCAGAAGCCAGTGGGGAAGCGGAAGCCAGCCGGGAAGCAGAAGCCAGCGGGGAAGCAGAAGCCAGCCAGGAAGCAGAAGCCAGCGGGGAAGCAGAAAGCAGCAGCCGGGAAGCGGGAGAGGACGGGAAAGAATCGGGCAGCGCCAAGGGAATCAAGGCATCCCGGATGCTGCTGGTCAATGAGGGCACTTTCGATATAGAGGCCCGGGAGGACGCGCTGCATTCCGATGAGGACGTGACCCTGCGGGGCGGCACATACCGCATTTCCACGAATAAGGTGGGCGTCCATGGGGACGGGACAGTGGCCATAGAGGGTGGCTCCTTGGAAGTCTCTGCCAGCCATGAGGGTGTGGAGGGGCACAATGTAGAGATTTCGGGCGGAACTCTGTCATTGTGTGCCACGGACGACGGCATCAATGCAATGGGCAGCCTGGAGGAGAGCGAATCAGGCGGGGAGGAGCCGTCCATACTGATATCGGGAGGAGAAATCCATATCGATGCCTACGGGGACGGAATCGACTCCAATGGGTCACTGACCGTCACGGGCGGCAGGGTCTTTGTCTCCGGCCCCGTGGACAATCTCAACGGAGCGCTGGATTATGACGGCACCGCCCGGATTACGGGAGGTATCCTGGTGGCCGCGGGCAGCAGCGGCATGGCGATGAATTTCGGCGAGGCCTCCACCCAGGGAACGATTTTGGTTCACCTGTCTCATCAGGAGGCGGGGACGGAGATTGTCCTGAGGGATTCCAAGGGCGGGGAGCTTGTGGCGTATGCCCCTCCGAAGGGCTTCAGTTCAGTGGTAGTCAGCTGTCCGGAGCTGGTGAAAGAAGGCGTATACACGATTTCGGCGGGGGACAGCCATACGGAAGTGGCGCTGAAGGAGCTACGCTACGGAAAAAGTTTTAACGAGTAGAAGCGATAAAATATTCTTATATCAAATATAATATTTATTGATTTTACTTATGACATGAAATATAGTATAATCGATACGAAAGAGAAAAAAATCCGCCAAAAAATGGCGGGGAATACAATAGCATCCGTCTTTACGTAGTTCGGAGAAATCTGTTTTAGATTTTCAGCGGGCGGAAATTCTCTGCCCATGTCTGGGTACAGGCCGGGGCGGACGCGGAACTGGAAACAGCGTCTGCCACGCTCAGTACCCCAGAGGATTTACGGACGCATTCCCTTTGCGGCCGGAAATTCTCTGCCCATGACTGGGTACTGGGGGTGGCGGACGCGGAACTGGAATAGGAGGAAAAACATGGTCAAAGCAATCGTAGGGGCCAATTGGGGCGACGAGGGAAAGGGCAAAATCACCGATATGATGGCCCGGGAAGCGGATATCGTGGTGCGCTTTCAGGGAGGAGCCAATGCCGGGCACACCATCGTGAACGACTACGGCAAGTTCGCGCTGCATACGCTTCCCTCGGGGGTGTTCTACAGCCATATCACGAATATCATCGGCAACGGAGTGGCGCTGAACATTCCTCTGCTGTTCAAGGAAGTCCAGTCTGTGGTGGAGAGGAACGTGCCCAGCCCGAAGCTGCTGGTGTCCGACCGTGCCCAGATCGTGATGCCTTATCACATTTTGTTCGACCAGTATGAGGAGGAGAGACTGGGGGGCAAGTCCTTTGGCTCCACCAAGTCCGGCATCGCGCCTTTCTACTCCGATAAATATGCCAAGATTGGCTTCCAGGTCAGCGAGCTGTTCGACGAGGAGCTGCTGGCGGAGAAGACAGAGCGCATCTGCGAGATGAAGAACGTGCTGCTGGAGCATCTGTACCATAAGCCGTCCATCGACCCGAAGGAGCTTCTGGAGACGCTGCACCAATACAGGGACATGGTGGAGCCCTATGTGTGCGATGTGTCCGCATTCCTGGACAAAGCCCTGAAAGAGGGGAAGACGGTGCTGCTGGAGGGGCAGCTGGGCACGTTGAAGGATCCGGATCACGGCATCTATCCCATGGTGACCTCTTCGTCCACGCTGGCCGCTTTCGGCGCCATCGGAGCGGGGCTGCCGCCCTATGAGATTAAGCAGATTGTGACGGTTTGCAAGGCCTATTCTTCGGCGGTGGGCGCGGGAGCTTTCGTGTCGGAGCTGTTCGGGGACGAGGCCGAGGAGCTGCGCCGCCGGGGCGGAGACGGAGGAGAGTACGGTGCCACCACCGGGCGGCCCAGGCGCGTGGGATGGTTCGACTGCGTGGCCTCCAAATATGGCTGCCGCCTGCAGGGAGCCACGGATGTGGCCTTTACGGTGCTGGACGTGCTGGGATATCTGGACGAGATTCCGGTGTGCGTGGGCTATGAGATTGACGGGGAGGTAGTGACGGATTTCCCTGTGACCAGCAGGCTTTCCAAGGCGAAGCCGGTATTGCAAAAGCTCCCTGGCTGGAAATGCCAGATCCGGGGCATCCGCAACTATGAGGAGCTGCCGGAGAACTGCCGGAACTATATTGAATTCATCGAAGGGCAGATTGGGTACCCGATTACCATGGTCAGCAACGGCCCGGGCAGGGATGACATCATCTATCGGAAATCGGCTTTGAAAGGCTGAGGCATGGACAGGCAGGCGTGAAGCCCGAATGGGATGAGAGCCAGTTCCGAAAGAAACCGGGAGGGCAGATGTATGGTGGGGAATCTGGAATATTTCAAGGTATTCTACTATACCGCGAAGCTGGGTAGCGTCACCGGGGCAGCCGGGGAGCTTTCCCTGTCCCAGCCCGCGGTGAGCCAGTCCCTGAAAGCCCTGGAGCGGAGCCTGGGCGTGGCCCTGTTCCAGCGGGCGTCCAAGGGAGTCAAACTCACCGGGGAAGGGCAGCTTCTATATTCCTATGTGGAAAAAGGGTATGAAGAGATAGAGCGCGGCGTGGAGAAGGTAAGGCAGATGCGCAACCTGGAACTGGGCCAGGTGCACATCGGGGCCAGCGATATGACGCTGCGCTTTTATCTGCTGCCTTTTCTGGAGGCGTTCCATGAGCGATATCCCGGCATCAAGGTCATCGTGGCCAACGCGCCCACGCCGGAGACGCTGAAGCTCCTGCGGGCCGGAAAGATTGACTTCGGAGTGGTCAGCACGCCCTTCGCACGGGGAGAGGACATTCAGGCGGAGCCGGTGCGGGAGATTGAGGACGTGTTCGTGGCGGGCAGACGTTTCATCTCCTATAAGAATAAGATGCTGGACTTACAGGAACTGGAGAAGCTGCCGCTGATCTGCCTGGAGGGAAGCACCAGCACCAGGACTTACATGGATGCCTATCTCTCCGAGAACGGCGTGGCGGTGCAGCCGGAGTTCGAGCTGTCCACCAGCGACATGATAGTACAGTTTGCCCTGCGCAATCTGGGCATAGGCTGCGTGGTCAGGGACTTTGCCATGGAGGCGGTGGAGTCGGGATTACTGTTTGAATTACGGTTCAACAAAATGATACCCAAAAGGCAGTTCTGCGTGGTCACCAGTAAGAAAGCCCCTCTGGGCGTGGCCGCCGGGAAGCTGCTGGAAATCATGGAGGACGGAATGAAAAAGCCGGAAACGAAAAATGCAAATGGCATATGAGGGGGATGAAAAATGATTCGCAATATTATATTTGATATAGGGAATGTATTGACGGATTTCCGTTGGAAGGAGTTCCTGACGGACAAGGGATTTGACGATGCCATGATAAAACGCATCGCCAGGGCGTCCGTCCAGAGCCCTCTGTGGAACGAAATCGACAGGGGAGTGTGGGATGTGGAGAAGCTGATGCAGGAATTCATCAAATTGGATCCCGAGATCGAACAGGAGCTGCACCGGGCATACGACAATTTGACCGGCATGGTGACCAGGCGGGACTATGCCATTCCCTGGATACAGGATCTGAAGGCGAGGGGCTTCAAAACATACTATCTGTCCAACTTTGCCCATAAAGCTCATGTGGAATGCGCGGATGCCCTTGATTTTCTGCCCTATATGGACGGAGGGATACTGTCCTATCAGGAAAAGCTCATCAAGCCTGACCCGGAGATCTACAGACTCCTTCTGAACAGGTACTCCCTGAAAGCGGAGGAGAGCGTATTTCTGGACGATACGGAAAAGAATCTTTCGGGGGCGGAAAAACTTGGCATCCGTACGATCCTGTTCCGGAGCAGGGAGCAGGCGGTGGAGGATCTGGAAAAACTGGGTGTTATCCTATGATATCATGAGTGCCGGCGGGAGGAATGTGCCTGGGTATCCGGCGGGCTGCTTCCGCTTATAAAATAAATAAGATACAAACAAAAATAGGATCAAAAAATATTGAAGGAGACAAACGACAATGGCTTTATTAAAGAAATGGCGGGATATGGCATATTCGGAGACCGCGAACAAAGGCGACCTGCAGAGGCTGTGGAGTCGGTATTTTGAGGAGGAAAAGGGGATT
>ERZ808037.1189-NODE-1189-length-18311-cov-4.098717_pt1 | contig 18311 bp, 13 predicted proteins | sample MGYA00380190_ERZ808037 | MGnify/ENA primary metagenome ERZ808037 (study PRJEB31490, sample SAMN06133399) | mouse gut metagenome | isolation source: J9 | host: mice | place: China: Chengdu | collected 2015-05 ... | reverse complement strand
CAGTAACGAGTCAAAAAACTATTTTTGTTTCCTATTGTTTTTTTCTCCGCTATCCGTTAAACTGAAGATAGCTTTCTTCTTTGCTGCTTCATGGCACCACGGAAAAGACAAATTTATGTTTGTGTCAGGGCAAGGCGGAGGAGGGAGGCGATGCGGTGGCAATTTGCTAAAGCAAATGTCGACTGACGATAACGCGGCACTGGCGCAAAGAGTGGGTGCTGAATTCATCGAAATTACCGCAATGCAGTACTAGGAAGAATAAGGTTGAATAAAAATGCGTATTCAACTATTGATTTGAGTGCGCGCCGCAGCGCGCAGATGGGTGTAAAGATGAAAAAAGCAATGAACCAATCTACTCTGACAGCAATTTTAAACGGTTTTTCTATTCTTGCACTGCTGTTTATGATGTTTGCACTGTTTGCGTACAGCAACGTAAGCCGCCGTCTCGAAACCGCTAATGAGAACCGTTTTGAACTAACTTATAACGCCAACCGCTTTATGGACGGCTCCGCTTATCTTACCAACGAAGTCCGGGCTTTCGCCGCCACCGGGGAGCAGGTGCATTATGACAATTACTGGAATGAGGTGAATAACCTGAAAAACCGGGATATCGGGGTAGCCGCCATGCAGGAGATCGGCATTACCGCAGATGAACAGGCTATGATTGACAGCATGTATGCTCTCTCCAATGAGCTGGTTCCGCTGGAGGAACAAGCCATGAAGCAGGTTCAGGCCGGACAGCAGGATTCCGCCATTGAATACGTTTACGGCGCGGACTACAGTGATTCCATCGCGAAGATCGATTCCATAAAGGAACAGTTCTTAGATGCGCTGAACACCCGTACTCTTAATGAAGTACAAGCCCTTAATCAAATATCCGCCACCATTCGTTTTGTGATGGTGCTGACTCTTTTTATTGTAGGAACTCTTCTGGTTTTCAGTATGTGGGTAATCCGCAGGCGGATCATTCGGCCCGTTATCGCGGTACGGGATCAGATGGGAGAGATTTCCCGAGGAAATCTTTCCGCAAATTTCCAATGGGAGTCCAATACCTCCGAAATCGGTATGCTGGTGGCATCCATCCATGAGACGAAGCGGGAATTGAAAAAGTATATCAACGATATTGACAGTAAGCTGGCTCAAATGGCACAGGGCAACATGAATCTGTCAATTACCGACAATTATCGGGGTGAATTTCTGCCCATACAAAATGCCTTAAGCCAGATTTTGGACTCTCTGAATGATGCACTGCTACATATCCATCAATCCGCTCAGGAGGTATCCGCTGAATCCCAGCGGGTAGCCTCCGGCGCACAGACCTTGTCGGAAGGAGCCATACAGCAGGCATCCACGGTGGAGGAGCTCTCTGCCGATATTCGAGACATTTCCGACCAAGTGGATTGCACTTCTCAGGATGCGGCCAAGGCAAAACAGTCCACAGCGGACGCCGGAATGCACTTACAGCTGTGCAGCCGGAAGATGGATGCTTTGATGGCTGCGATTTCGGATATCTCCCAGTCCTCTCAGGAGATTACCGGCATCACAAAGACCATTCAGGATATTTCCTTCCAGACCAACATCTTGGCGCTGAACGCCTCCGTGGAAGCGGCCAGAGTCGGAGAAGCCGGAAAGGGATTTGCCGTTGTGGCGGACGAGGTGCAGAATCTGGCCAGCAAAAGTGCGGAATCCGCTAAAAACATCACGGAACTGATAGACAACTCCGTCCGGCTTGTACAGCTCGGCACGGCTTTATCTACCGAAACCACACAGGCCCTCTCCATGGTAGTGGACAGCTCCCAGCAGTCGGCAGATCTGGTGGCGCATATTGCGGAATCAGCCCAGCAGCAATCCCAGTCTCTCCGCCAGTTGACCGCGGGGATGGATCTCATATCCGGTGTGGTTCAGACCAATGCCGCCACGGCTCAAGAATCTGCCTCCTCTGCGGAAGAGCTCTATCGGCAGGCGGAAAAGATGAAGGTTTCCGTTCAGCAGTTTAAGCTTCGGGGCTAGAGTTCTTTGCACACCCGATAATCGGCCTTTTTTTAAGCAGGAAAGAACTTACCGCGTTGCGCCTGTTCTTTCTTGCATTTTTTCACACATATCAAAGGAATCCTCCAACCCCTTTAAAATGGTACAATGTATTCTTTGCTTTGGCTGGTTCCTCTCAGCAGTCGCATTAAAAAGTTTCAGGCAATTTACAATAAACAGATAGAACAGTATGGAAACTGCCTGACTATTGTTATGGAAAAATATATCGGAAAGCAGACTACATTTCTTTTATAGAATATGCTTTCAATTGCAGAAAAATATCTTATTCTATACATACCCGTAATAATAACCCCATTCTTCCTTACAGACTAATGTACACACAAAAATGAAACGTATACTACAACTTCATGCACGTAGAAAAAGATTGCTTTCCCTGACATTTCAAAACTTTTAGATTTTATAATCAGTATGTAGTTAATCCGTCGATTTAATACCATTTCATCAAGGTCCGTAATCGAAGCAAAACGCCTGAATTGTATTATGCTGGAAGGAAAAATGGGTAATGAATACTCCATACCATCAAACCGACAGTATGGAGTCTCTTTCTACTATAAGAGTATTTTTTATTCAAATTGCAACTCTATCTGTTCGTTATCCACGCGATTCGAAATCAGAAACTCAAAGCTAGAATTAATCCTTACATCGTCATGAGAGAGTAAGCAATAGTCCCATGGTTTACCACCATGTTCCGCATTCCACGCAGATACCGCACGGCAATAAACAAGAGCTGCATGAGCTTTTTCCAATACGGACTGGCTGTTAATCTCATTGCTCGCCTTAGTCTCTATCATAAAAATTCCCTGTTTTGTTTCCACAACAAAATCAGGCTCGTACTTACTCATCCCCCCTACGCCGTAATAAATATTGAACTGCTTGGGAGATGGCCGCATCCATTTCTGTATCTGTCCATCGTTTTCGAGGACTATAGCAAAACGACGTTCTGTGTCGCTATGAAATTTATACAGGGTATGGCACGCCTTTTTAAATCCCTTAAATATCTTCATCGGCACATCCCTCGCAGGAAGATTCACACGAAGATCATAGATTTCGTCCGTCTTAATTTTGCCGCCAAATCCAGTTTCAATACGGGAGAATGGGCGCATATCGGTAGCTCGATATTTTATCTCATCCGTATAAAAATGCTCCATCATCTGCGCATAAATGATATCTGCGATAGTAGACTGCCTTTGATACATCACTTCAATCGCTTCATCCTCTGACAAATAAGTCAGGAAATGTGCCTTTGCCTCGCCAATCAATGAATACAGCAAATCAGAACAGGAGATATAATCAACATTATCATGGACTATGATATGCCGCGCAATCTCATTCTCCGGAGAATCCACCCTTGGTGCAGCTGTGGATCCCAGATTCTGTTCGAATGTCTCTCCTCCTTCTTTCAGTTCTGTCCCAATCATCGCTTTGCCAGATGGATGCCAATTCATGTTCTTTGTATTTAGGCTAAACGAAGCAAAACCCCGTTTCACTTCATTGAATGGCTGGACAACCGCCTGCGGAATTGGTATAACGTTGTCTGTCAACGCCTGTACACAGGTATCAATCGCTTTCTCCACTGCAGCCGCAATCGCCTCTTTCTGAGAACTCATCTGTGGGAATTGCCGGATAGTTTCTGCAACAACGCTTGTCTGTACCAGTTTCCGGATCTCAGGGTCTTTCACAGCATCGAAGCTCCTAATCTGACGATTCAGCTCTGTAACCGTCCGGGACGTATAAGAAGCAACAAACTGAGCAACTTCTTTTGTCTGTTCCTCCACCTCCGCTTTTCTCGTCTCAGGGACTTCATATGTCGATGTCTCACGCAAGGTAAATGCCAGCTGCTCTGTAAAATTATAATTCGTGGTCATCACCTCATAGGTGCTAGGCATCTCCACAATTTCACGAGGCTCGCCTGATGCTGTCCCTGTTTCCTCAATATAGTACACCTTGCGCACGAGCGAATCCGAGTCATTTGCCAGATTTACAATCGCCTCATATTTATCATGGCTCACGATTGAAAGACGGTCTACCTCTGGCACACCCGTCCGGTTTCCATATGGAAGGCGCAAACCTCTGCCGATTGTCTGTTCCGTCAATGTTTCGGAAGCAGATGTCCGGAGGGGTACGATGGTATACAGGTTCGTGACATCCCAACCCTCTTTCAGCATATTAACATGGATAACTATTTCAATCCGGTTGTCCGGTTTTTCCAGCGACAGCAAAAGCTCTATATTTTCATCCTTTTCCGCTCCCCGCTGAGAAGAGTTAATTTCCATAACCTTATCTGCATAGTAACCATTAAAGAAATCCTTGGACTTAATATATGCCATAATCTCCTTAGAATGGTCTGTATCCCTTGCCACTACCAATACAAATGGTTTTACCGTTGCTTTCCCAAATTCACGAGCATAAACCTCCAGTCTGCTCTTTGTATCTTCATGTAACCGCAGACCGTCATTCAACTTCTCATGATCTAACTGCTCTGGCGTATATTCCTCTGGCCTAAAGTCCTTACGGGTAAACACAACCGGAACCTTTACATATTTCTCGTCATTCAATGCATGCGCCAAAGAATACTCATATATCACGTTTTTAAACGGAATCTTCTTTGAACCTTTCTGTATCTGCGGTGTCGCTGTCAATTCTACTCCGAGAATCGGACGAAGTTCATTAATGACATCAAAACTCTTATCTGCATGGTAATGATGGCTCTCATCCATGAAAATGCTTAAGTCTGGGAGAGACTGCAAATAAGAAAAATAGGATTCACCTAAGACCTCGCTTAATCGCTTAATCCTTGCTGGTGCGCCATCTCTAACCTTGGTGTCAGAATTTAGCTTAGAGATATTAAATACATTGATGACCACGTCGTTTACACCGAAAGTGCCTTGTCGGAAATCGTTATAATTATCCCCATCTATGATACGCGGCGGGTTAACAAACAAATCCAACCCGCGGAACACATACTTCGGGTTCGATGGATTACCAAGGTCTTCGCGGAGTTTTCGATAAATAGTCAGATTTGGCGCCATTACAAAGAAGTTCTTAATCCCTTTTTCGTAACGCAGATAAGCAATGCATGCGCCCATCAGGCGGGTTTTGCCGATGCCAGTAGCAAGGGCAAAACATACGGAAGGAAAATCACGTTCAAACGAACTGAGCGTTTTAAAATACTCCTGAGTTGCAACAAGATCCTCCTGATAAAAATCTGCAGCAATCTCTGCTGCCTTATCGCGCAAGAACTTATCCTTCTTTTCCTGCGTAGGTTGTGCCTTGTATTCATCTGAAAACCGGGCAACAATATCCTTGTCCGTAGCAGGATTCTTCTTCATTTTGATTATGTCGCACATACGGGCAAAGTAATTCAGGCTATCTTCCTGAGGTTGTCGCAACTTCAGAACCAAAGTAATGTATTTTGTATAATAGGTATAAAACCTCTTTGTATAAGAATCTTTAATCATCCTCCCATTCCTCCTCATCTGCAGCAGGAATATCCACCACGTTAAGGTTATAGTCGCTTACACCGTAATCGCATTTATTAAGTATAGACTGCGGAATCTTCTTAATATGGATATTATCATAGCTTTTATTCAAGCCTACATCAAACGCCGGAGCGCAAATTAACAGACTCTCCATCGGTGAGACATCTGCCGCAATGCTGTCCAACGTCTTCGCATCCAGATAGCTGGTTGTGACATAGATGTAGCTTTTATCCTGACTATAGCCTTGCTTCCAAAAAACATCCGGATCAGGAGCAAAGTAATAACCATTCAGCTTCGCCACCGCAGCAATCAACATGGTAGCATTATACTGTTTAGAAATGACAGGATTGCCATACTTATCCCGCTCAATCAGGGAAGGAGCAAGCTCGTAGAACTTGTAGCCGCCACCACCTTGCCAACCTACGGACTCGGAAATACCACCTTGTTCGCCATCTATTACTTTATCAATTCTTGGCTTACAATGGGTATAGCAATGGTCACCAAGTTCTATACCAATCCAACGACGTCCCATTTTTTGGGCAACAGCAATTGTAGTACCAGAGCCAAGGAAACTATCAAGAACTAAATCCCCAGAATTGGAAGCAATATGTATAATTCGCTCCAATAAAGCTTCTGGCTTAGGTGTATCAAAAATGTTTTCTTTTCCAAACAGAGTAAGAATCTCCTTTTTTGCAGAATCAGTATGCCCAACTTCATTGCTTGGCCACCATGTCCATGGAGCAACACCTGAAACTTCTGATAGATACCTAATAGTATTTGGTTGACTATTATTATCTTTTCCGAAATAAATACGCCCTTCTGCATACAATTTTTCGAATGTTGCCTTTGAAAAAGACCAACACCTGCCTGCTGGAGGAGTGTGTATTTTTCCGCCCGGAGCGGTAATTGGATAAAACTGTTCTGGTGTTGCATGTCCAGCTTGAGCTGTCATAGGAACAGGACGCCATCTTCCTTTTGGATCATTATTAGGGTTTTTATACACTTGTGCCTGTTCCTCGGACATTGGAACCAAATTTCTCGTCTCTTTAAAACGCTCTTTATTTTTTGCATAAACCATAATATACTCATGAACGTCTCCAATAGACTCCCTATTTTCACGAGAATATCTCTTCTGCCAAACAATCTGCGCCACAAAATTTGACCTTCCAAATACCTCGTCACACAGTATTCTCATATATGCTTGTTCACGATCATCGATACTAATCCATATACTTCCATCGGTGCTGTGCAACAAATTCCACAAAATAGACATTCTTGGGCGTACCAGCGAAAGCCATAAGCTATGCTCTAAATTATCATCGTAATGCTCAAATGCAGCACCAATATTGTAAGGTGGATCAATATAAATACACTTCACCTGTCCAGCATACTGCTGTTCCAGTGCTTTGAGGGCAAGCAAATTATCCCCATGTATCAGCATATTCTCGGTGTTCGGGTCACCATAGTCCTTGGACGGGTCATGAAGCAGAATACGCGGCTCCACCGCAGGATCCTGCCCTTTGCCTATCCATGTCAGCTCCAATCTTTGCATGATGCATTCCTCCGTTTACTGATTACAAGCAACGCTCGTAATCGACATTTGCCGTTTATCAAGAGTGTGCAAGCACTCTCTTTCCTCTTTTTCGATCATTTTATTCTAAACCCGATGGTCATGATATGCGTGGTTACGCAGTTTCCTTCCAGCTTATCCCGAATTTCCTGTTGGAGCCGCTCATTCATCTCATCTATTTCATCCTCGCGGGCTCCAATTTCACGTTCCATCTGTTTGCGTTTCCGCTTCATTTTTTCCAGCTCATCCTTGATGGCTAGCATATCAGAAAGCGGAAGGTTTGTGCTTGCGCGAAATTCCTTATTTTTTGCTGTAATTGCTTTTTTAATTTCCTTAAGGTCATGCTTCAGCCCTTCCTTCAAGTCCTCTGCAAATGCATCCAGTTTATCACATTCTTCCAAATAATATTGTTTGTTTGCATCTTCAACCCGCTGCTGTTGCAGTTTCAGCATCTCTCCCCGCAGTGCGATAAACTCTGCTGCTTCTGTAGGGCAATCTCCGACAACGGTTCCCGGCAGCTCAAACATATTATTTATCGTCTGTTCATCCAGCGGTGTCCCATCGTCAGCCCTTGCTGTAATGACCAGATGCTCTTCCTCACCGATTCCAGAGTAGCTCATCTTATCAATAGAGAGGATGCCTTCCATTCCTATGTGGTTTGCAAGAAATGAAATATTACGCTCCTGACCGGAATAATCAAATTCAATCATTGCCGGAACAATTTGCTCTATGGTCACCTCCTCCAGCCAATGCCCGTAAAGCGGATCTTCTTTTCGCAGGAAGATATCACCAAATTCATCTGCCGCTTTCCAATTCAGGTTATAGACACGTGCGTGTCCATTATCCTCCAGACGGATTCGCCACTGGTCAAGTGGTTCTACCCGCTCCGCGCCATGAATCAGGAAGAAATAATATATCCAGCGGGCATAGGCACTCATACTGGCCACCGTGCTCTTCTGACATTTTTTCAGTCTTGCGGCAACCTCCTCATCAAAGTTCTCCAAAATGGACTGCCTTGCCTGCCTCATTTTCTCATTGACAACCTCTGCCATCTCTTCTTGCAGCTCGTCAAACTCGCGCTGGATTTCTTCTGAGTCTTTGCACCGTTGATAGATGGCTGCTATACGCATTTCAAAATCCACGCCGGATTCAATCGATCCAAGCACTTCATCTGATGAACCGAACACACCGCTAAACAGCCGAAATTTCTGGTCGAGCAACTGATACACACGTACATCAGCTGCATTCTTTCGATTGAGAAAATTGATAACCACAACATCATTCGTTTGCCCGTAACGATGGCAACGGCCAATACGCTGTTCGATACGTTGTGGGTTCCAAGGCAGGTCATAGTTCACAACAATGCTGCAAAACTGCAGATTGATACCCTCGGCTGCTGCCTCCGTTCCAATCAGGATACCCGCTCTATCACGAAATTCCTCGACAACGGCAGCTTTTAGGTCAGCTGTCCGCGAACCTGTAATCCGCCCGTCATCCTTATGGCGTTCCTTCCATTCCTCTAGGATGCGTTTGGAGATGGCGTCATTGTTCAATCCATTCAAAAACACAATCTCTCCTTCATATCCATTGTTGCTAAGAAGCCGGAACAAATATTCCTGTGTACGACGGGATTCTGTAAAAATCACTGCTTTCCGTCTGCCGCCAAGTTCCTCGGTCTTCTGGAACCCTTGCTGCAAAGCGATCAACAGATTATCTCCTTTAGAATTTGATGTAATGCTTTGAGCCAACTGTGCAAACTGCTTCAGCTGTTTCAGTTCTTTCTTGATACCATCACGGTCACGCATCAAATCAGCCGTGATAATGTCCTCATCATCTACTTATTCCTCGACGAGCTCCCCATATGTATCAAAATCTTCTAAATCAAGTCCACTCTCCATGCCACGCAGAAGGTCATTGAGTCGGCTGGTAAGCGAATTCAAGGTGCCGGAAATCGCAAAGGAGGAAGATGCCAGCAGCTTCCGAAGCACCATTGTGATGAGAGTACGCTGTCCCCGCGGCAGAGCATAGAGCTCATCCGTTTGCAGATAATCTGACACAAAATTATACAACCGTTCCTCGTCCTCAGTCGGTGTGTATTCCTGTAAAATGGCAATACGATTTGTATACCGCACATACTCCGTCACCTGTGAGCGAAGTGTCCGCTTACAGAATGCCATCAGTCTGTCCCTCAAATTACGGTTTCTGACTTCCGTATTGCTGACAGAAACATACATCTCCCGGAAAGTCTTTACATCTCCAAAAACATGGTCATCAATGATACTTACCAACCCATATAGCTCCATCAGATTGTTTTGGAGCGGTGTTGCTGTCAGGAGGAGCTTCTTCTTGCCGTCTAATGCAGCTTTTAGCTTTTTTCCTGTGACATTATTAGATTTATAAATATTCCTGAGTCTGTGTGCCTCATCCATGATAACCAGATCCCAGTCAACGTTTTTGATTTCCGATTGTTTCCGTGAAGCAAAATCATAGGAGCAAATAACCACCTTATCCCGCTGTTCAAACGGATTCGTAACCCCAAACTTCCGCTGCTTATTGAACAGGGTTGATTCCATCAGAACAGATTCAATGAAAAACTTATCCTCCAATTCCTGATGCCACTGCATCCGCAGCGATGCAGGAACTATCAGAAGTATCCTTCTTTTCCGTTCTGCCCAGCACTGTGCTAGAACAAGCCCCGCTTCTATCGTCTTTCCCAAACCTACTTCATCCGCTAAAATCGCACCATTCGAAAGCGGAGACTTTACCGCAAATAATGCTGCGTCAACTTGGTGCGGATTAAGGTCAACCTTCACTCCAGACATTGCCGAAGCAAGGGATTCTACACTGGACAGCGGACGTTTCAGTAAAATCTGTTCTGCAAAATACCTTGACTGATGAGGAGTATAATTGTCCATGCTTTACCTCGTTTCCTTGCTGCCTGCTATTTCTTCCATCTCCATAATGTCCGCTATGTCGCATTTAAGAGCAACACATATTTTCTCTAATATATCTGTATTTACATTTTCATTCTTTCCGAGTTTGGTAATGGATGTCGAGCTAACTCCAGCCAGCTTCTGTAAATCTTTCTTCTTCATATCCCGGTCAATCAACAATTTCCATAATTTTTTGTAGCTTATAGCCATATGAAGCCTCCTCGTTTCTTTTTCTACTTTTTTAAATCGGGATTTTCATGCATAAAATTATAGCACTGCAAGCAAGACAATTCAAGATTCTTTCTTGCAATCACAATATTTTATCCAATTTTCTCTTGAAAACTATATTGCGTTGTGATAAAATGTATAAAATCCCGGAGAGGAGGGATTCTATGATTTTATTGAGCGGCATACATGGTGTAGGAAAGTCCTATTTCTGCGATATGGCATTGCAGCGGCTTGGAATCAAAAGTTATTCGGCAAGCAAACTGATTACAGAGCGGCGGAAGAAAGGGTTCTCTGCCGATAAATTAGTTCCGGACATTGATGACAACCAGCCCTTGCTCATTGAAGCCATACATAATCTTCGTCAGGCAGAGAACGAATTTATTCTGGACGGTCATTTCTGCCTTTTAAACGAAAGCGGTGAGATCACCCGCATTCCCCAAAATACTTATACAGCGCTAAGTCCTGATATGATTGTCCTGCTGACAGAAAAACCGGAAGTTATTGCTGACCGCAGGTTCCAGCGGGATGGCATTCAGCAAAATATCGAAGAAATTTCAGCATTCCAGAATGCCGAACACCAATATGCCAGAGAAGTCTCTGCCTTTCTTTATATTCCACTGATTGTATCAGAAGGTGCTACGGATTTGGAACGCATAATAAGACTAATCAAGACAGGAGGACAATAATATGGCAGGACGATTCTCATTAAAGAAATTTACAGACATCGACCTTAAGGATGCCTTTTTCGATACTCTTAAGTCAGACTATCCGGGGAATACAAACAGTACTGGATTTGTGAATTGGTTCAAGAAAAAATCAGATGCAGGAGCTACGGCTCTTGTTTTCGAAGATGAGGTTGGTATTGGAGCTTTTATTGCGCTGAAGCAAGAAGAAGAATCCATTGATTTACAAGGTTCCTCTCTTCCTGCAAAGAAACGCATTAAAATCAGCACTATGCGCATCGCAGAGCGATATCGCCGCCAGCGCATCGGCGAGGGGGCCATTGGACTTGTCCTCTGGAAATGGCAAAAATCGGATGCTTCTGAAATCTATGTCACTGTGTTTGACAAACATGCCGCCTTGATATCACAGCTTGAAAAATTCGGTTTTGAAAAATGGGGACTTAACAAAAATGGCGAAAATATTATGCTTAAGAGCCGGAGTCATATTGATTTTTCCGATTCCTACAAGACATTTCCTTTTATCAAGGGAGGCTTTGACCATGCCGGATATGTTATTATTGACGACAACTACCACGATACCATGTTTGCCTACTCCGAACTTGCAAATAGCAACATGTCCCTACAGAACAAAGTCGGTGGTAGCGTAAGTAATGGACTTAGCAAGATTTATGTAGGAAAGGCACCCGTCTTAAATTACACAGTAGGTGAACCGGTTCTTATCTACCGAAAATACACACAGGGAAGTGGAAAACGATTCCGTTCATGCATCACTTCTTATTGTACTGTCACAAAGGCTTTTCAAGCAAAGCGGCACAGCAGATTCCTTATGTCTTTTGATGAGCTGAAAATCCGCATCGGCAACAAATCTGTTTTTAATGAAAACGAATTATATCGGCAATATATGAGTTTCACAAATATGACCGTGATGGAACTTCTGTACTGCGGCTATTTTGGTGCCGGAAACAATGTAAATATGGATTGGTTAGATAACCATGGATACTGGGCTGCAAACGGACAATATCCTACAGCTGTCCAGCTAACCGAACAACAGTTTTCAAATATTTTAACGGAGGGAAATGTCAATGTGTCAAATGTTATTATCAATTAATCCGCAGTATGTTGCGAGCATTATCAAAGGTTCCAAGCTGTATGAATACCGAAAATTCCGCTGCCGCAGTGATGTAAATAAAATTATCATTTATGCTACGGCACCTCAAAAGCAGGTGGTCGGCGAGGCAGAAATAGAAGAGATTCTGGAGGATGACCCTCTGAAAGTATGGGATATGACCAAAGACTATTCTGGGATAACTTATCAGTTTTTTCAGGAATATTACAGGGGGAAAGAAAAAGCTGTGGCTTATCATCTCAAGAATCTAGTTGTTTATGAAAAGCCAAAAACTCTGGCAGATATCGGAGTGTCGTGTGCGCCACAGTCTTTTCGATATGTCCCAGCTGCAGCTGAAGCCTAAGCGTAATTACCCATTCCGTGGAGCAGATTTCTATCCCACGAAGTTTTTATATAAATTTTATGTTCTTCTTGACAGAGATCTTTTTTGTGTTACTCTGTTTCGCAGATAAGTATAATCGCTTGATTACAAAGAAAGTAAAGATACGGTGGGAGGATTTAGCGCATATATCAATGCGAAATGAAAAGGGTGCGGTGCTGATACACTTTCCCTTACACCTGATGAAAGGAACGATACGTACGACCATGCCAGAAGGGAACGGGACGAAGCTACACCTGACCTTCCCACAGATACATAATGGATGAAAACACCCCCCATGCCAGAACCTCTTTACGTAGAGAAAACAAGCAAGGGTAAGGAGAAGATTTTGAGAAAAAGTGTGGATACTTTTCTTTTGTCACATACCCTTAAAACGATACATGCATTTCAAATAATACCACTTTTTTCTATCGTTTTCACAGTATGCATCTTACCCTCTATCGCTTTTGTCGTGTGCGTCCCAATTTCTCATTTTCAGGCAAAATAAAAAAGGCTCCCAGAAAGCAGCTTGTTCAGCTTATTGCTCCTAAAGCATTGAATAAAGCCACTCTTTTGCGGGTGCAATACTGATTTACTTGTATCAATCTGAGGGTGGCTACATCACTGTATTTTTTGTAACAATAACCGCCATGCCGCAGCTTTGCTGCGACTCAAATCCGGATGAAATACGCCTGTTTTGGCTTTTTTCTAACTGCTCTAACAGTTTGGGTGACTTAGAGTTTCTTTGCTCAACAGCTAAGCCTGATAATCAAGCTTTTGACTATTGAGCAGTTAGAAACCCTTCTCATACTATCTCAGATCCAGACTCCTAATCTTATCTCGCAAAGGCAGCACACAAGCGGGAGAAACGGAAAGTTCATCCACTCCCATACGAAGAAAACGCCGGGTTAGGCTCAAATCTGCTCCCAGTTCTCCGCAGATGCCCACCCATATATTTTCGGCATGGGCATTTCTACACACCATTTCGATCATTCTGAGAACCGCTTCATGACAGGGATTGAAAAATGCTTCCAAATTCGGGTTCTGTCGGTCCATAGCCATTGTATATTGGGAAAGATCATTGGTTCCTATGCTGAAAAAGTCCACCTCTTTGGCAAGGATGTCGCTGATCATGGCTGCGGCGGGAGTCTCAATCATAATACCTTCTTCTATCAGATGAAAAGGGATCCCCTCCTCCTCTAATTCCCCCCTCACTTCCGCCGAAATTTCCCGGATCCTGCGGACTTCCTCCAATGAGGTTATCATAGGATACATCACGGCAATCTTTCCATAGTTTGATGCCCTGTAAATGGCGCGCAGCTGTGTCTTAAACAGCTCCGGCCTTGTGAGGCAGATTCGGATCGCCCGCAATCCCATGGCGGGATTTTCTTCCTTGTCCAGCCGGAAATAGGCTGCCTGCTTATCAGCGCCGATGTCAAGGGTTCTGATTATGACCCGTTTTCCGGCCATTGTTTCCGCCGTCTTCTTGTATATCCGAAACTGTTCCTCTTCCGTGGGATAGGTACTGCTTTCCAGAAAAATAAATTCGCTTCTGAAAAGCCCGATGCCCCCCGCATCATTTTTCAGCACCTCTGCCAAGTCTTTCACGTTGCCGATATTGGCATGTACTAAAATCTCCCGGCCGTCCTTTGTCCGGTTTTCCTTCCCCTTTAGTTTCTGCAGAAGCCTTTCTTTCTCAAGCGCTTCCGTTTCCCGCACCTGCATTTGAGCCAACAGCTCTTCATCAGGATCCACATAGAGAGCTCCGCCGAATCCGTCAACCACCGCCATTCGGCCCTCCAGTTCCTGAACAAGCTCCATATCCACTCCTATGAGAGCGGGGATATTCATTGTTCGTGCAAGAATTGCGGTGTGGGAATTTACGGAACCATGTACCGTGACAAAAGAACGCACGAGACTTTTGTCCAGCTGTACGGTTTCGCTGGGCGCAAGGTCATCGGCCAGTATGATAACGGGTTCATTGGGCTTCATTTTTTCACTGTCCGCATTTGCAAGAATCCTTATCATGTGATTCGAGACATCCCTGACATCCGCCGCCCGCTCCTTCATGTATACATCTTCCATAGAAGAAAACATTTCGGCAAAATGTGCCGATGCCGCCCCGATGGCATACTCTACATTTACCTTCTGCTCCAATATAATACGTTTTACCGAATCAAGGTAATCGTCATCCTCCAGCATCATTTGGTGAATCTCAAAAATGGCGGCATTTTCTTCCCCCACCTCTTTGAGCGCCTTTTCGTATAGAAGGGCAAGCTGGTTCCGGGCTTCTTTCCTTGCCGTTTCAAAACGACTGATTTCGGAATCACAGTCTTTTGCCTCATATCTTACAATATTTTGTTCCCTCTTTACCATTAAGTGTATTTTTCCGACAGCGATTCCGCCGCATACACTTTTCCCGTGATATTCCGTCATGCTAATCCCCCATGCCGCTGCTTCGCGGCGATAAACATACCTTTCAGTTTTAATCGGTGTGCGTTCTAACACAAAGAAGTAAAAGAGCGATATACTTGCTCTATTTCCGTTTTAGTCGCAAGAAAATCCGAAAAGGCGCTGGCGCTTCCGGACGACAGCCCCAGTTTAAAAGCATGGGCATAATCCCGTTTTTCACACCAGCCTGCAATAAATCCAGCCACCATAGAGTCTCCTGCTCCGACGGAATTTCTGACCGTCCCCCTTGGTGCTTGGTTCATCAATACAAGACCCGTTTCCGCTGCCAGAACGGCGCCTTCTCCCGCCATGGATACCAGTACGTTTTTCGCGCCTTTCTCCTGAAGCCTCCGGGCATAAGGAACCACTTCTTCTCTGGTATTAAGCGTCACGCCGAATATTTCACCCAGTTCATAATGATTGGGCTTCACAAGAAACGGCCGGTACGGCAAAGCATTCAGAAGAAGCTCCTTCTCGGCATCCACGGTAATCAAAATATTTCGATCTGAAAGCATTTTCATAATATCGCTGTACAGCGAGCCGGATAATGATGCCGGTATGCTTCCGGCAAGTATCAGAATGTCCCCGTCTCTCAGCCTGTTTAACTTTTCCATGAGCTGTGATACCGCACCGCTGTCGATCACCGGTCCGGCGGCATTAATCTCCGTCTCGGCTGCGGATTTGATTTTTACATTGATTCTGGAAGCGCCCTCCCTTAGCTCTATGAAATCACTCCTGCCCCCCAAAGCCTCAAAGCGCCTCTTTATTTCCTCTCCGGTGAATCCCGCAATAAAACCAAGTGCAATGTTATCCATGCCCAGGTTATTGAGAACGGTGGAAACATTAAGCCCCTTTCCTCCGGGCAAAAGCCGTTCATAAACGGATCGGTTTGTCATTCCCGGTTTTAAATCCTCGACTCCTATGATATAGTCAATAGCCGGATTAAATGTTACGGTATATATCATCAGCCTGCCTCCTGCTCCGGTTCCCCGCCTGTTATCTTTTTCTTGTCCGCATCTGATCGGCGCCACAATTACTTTCTGCCGTCCCCTCTGCGGATATGCGCCGCCCTCTGCCCTCGTCTGTAATTCGTTTCAATTCCTCTATTTCTTCTCAAATCCCCCGATAAAATCGGTTCACGATGCCAAATAAGCTTTGCAAACTTCCATTCATGCCGATGCAGTCGGCACAAACAATAATGCCTAATTTATATTCCGCTATAGCGTCTCATGTCTACAATGTGTAGAATTTCTTTTATCCTACATCTTGTAGATAATCATGTCAAGAACATGCATTGACAACATTCCGCAACAGCAAAACCAGCGTTACTTCTCACTTCGTTCACAGCAACCTATGCACAGAAATCGCAAAACAGCGATTTCGCGCATGTCTGTCTCGGGCTTATCACGCAGAAACAACGTGAAAACACCTCGCGGCGACAGCGAGTGCACAGTAACAACCAGCGTTACTTCTCACACCCACGCCACTGTAAGGCATTTTCACTCGCTTATCGGAATACAAAGACGTTTACAAAATGCTGCAATTATGGTTTGACTTTTGTCCGATTCCGGATTATAATGTGTTTTGTCCGGTTTCGGATTATACTTTGTTGGAGGTCACTGCTTTGGACAATAATACAGATAAATATGACGGATACACTGCTTTGCTGGATCAATTCGACAAAGAATTGGATGATATATACCATGATTACGCTCTCAGGCACAATCTGTCCGATGCCGCCCTTTGGATTCTTTATGCAGTTTACGGCTCCAAAGCGGAAGTCACACAAGCGGATATCTGCAACGGATGGTTTTTCAGCCGCCAGACAATCAATACCGCATTAAAGAATTTAGAACAGCAAGACACAATAGAGCTGGTGCCAATTCCCGGAAACCGAAAAAGCAAGCATGTGATACTGACTGGAAAGGGAAAAAATCTGGCACGGCAGATAGTGGCTCCGTTAAAACTGGCAGAAAACAAAGTTTTCGCAGCTTTCAGCGATGAGGAAAATCAATTGTTTATTGAAATGGCAGGAAAACGCTGTTCGCTGCTGCGAGAATTTCTGAAAGGAACAGAAAAGCAATTATAATTCACAGACAGCGGAAAGGAATAGAAGTCTTATGAAAATTATTACCATCAGCCGGGAATTCGGCAGCGGCGGCAGAGAGCTTGGAAAACGCCTCGCCGATGTTTTAGGTTTTGATTATTATGATCGTGAAATCATTACGGCTATAGCGGGAGCGCAAGGTCTGGATGAAGCTTATGTGGAAAAGAGCATGGAAAATGCCAACTGGCAGAGAGTCCCCCTGACCTATCGGCATTCTTTTGCAAGAAGCGCCTTACTTCAGGCGCCCAGAACCGATCTTCTCTTGGAGCAGAAGCGGGTCATCGAGGACATCGCCAAAACAGGCCGGGATTGTGTAATTGTAGGGCGCAACGCCGATGTTATTCTGGCAGCCGAACATCCCTTCCATATTTTCGTCTGTGCAGATATGGAGACCAAGATACGCCGCTGCATGGAGCGGGCTGCCCACGGGGAAAAGCTCACTCCCAAAGAAATAGAGTTAAACATCCGCCGTATTGACAAAAACCGGGCAAAAACCCGAGAAATCATCGGCGGAAGCAGATGGGGCGATTCTGCGGCATATCATCTAACCGTCAATACCGGCGGCTGGGATCTCAAAGAATTAACAGCCGCCGTTGCCGATTATGTAAACCGATGGTTCCAAAGAAAGATATAAATTAGTGAAAACAGCCCAGACTGTAATAACTCAAGTACAAGAAAGGTATGGTCATTCTATGAGCATTCAGTTATCCGATCATTTTACTTATAAAAAGCTTTTGCGTTTCACGCTGCCCTCCATTGCCATGATGATATTCACCTCCATCTATGGCGTGGTGGATGGATTTTTTGTGTCAAACTTTGTGGGTAAAACCCCTTTTGCGGCCGTCAATTTTATTATGCCCTTCCTCATGATACTGGGCGCTTTCGGCTTTATGTTCGGAACCGGAGGGAGCGCCCTTATCTCGAAAACAATGGGAGAGGGAGATCTGCCCAAGGCCAACCGCTTATTTTCCATGTTGGTCTGCATCTCCGCATCTCTGGGTATTGTAATTGCCGTTTTGGGTATTATATTCTTACGTCCGGTGGCTTCACTTCTGGGTGCGGAAGGAGAACTGCTTGACAATTGCGTTCTCTACGGACGGATTATATTAGCAGCCATTCCCGCTTTCATGCTGCAGCAGGAATTCCAGAGCTTTTTTATTACGGCGGAAAGACCGCAGCTGGGACTCTATACAACGGTGGTCGCCGGAGTGGCAAATATGATATTGGACGCACTGTTTATTGCCGTATTCAAATGGGGCGTTGCCGGCGCCGCCATTGCCACAGCGATAAGCCAGTGTATTGGCGGCGTAATTCCGATCCTTTATTT
>ERZ808037.1185-NODE-1185-length-18370-cov-9.449516_pt1 | contig 18370 bp, 20 predicted proteins | sample MGYA00380190_ERZ808037 | MGnify/ENA primary metagenome ERZ808037 (study PRJEB31490, sample SAMN06133399) | mouse gut metagenome | isolation source: J9 | host: mice | place: China: Chengdu | collected 2015-05 ... | reverse complement strand
GCTAAGAACATCCTTGCGGTCGGGCTTGACCGTCTAGCTGTAGGAATCCCCTCGGTTTAGCGAGGGGAGGAAGTCAAGTTTTGATAAATCATATAAACGCCGCTGATCATCATAAGTATTAGCAATAACAGTCGAAACTGTTTGACCGTCATACCGGCCAAAAACTGCTTACCTATATAATTACCCACAATAGCCCCGAGCCCTAAAGCTAAGCCATATATCCAGAGTTTGGCGGTTAATACCCCAAAAAAAGCGTAGCTGCCAATTTGGGCGATACCCACAAAAAAAGAGTTGGCGGTTTTAGTGGCAATTAGATCCTCTTTTTGTAGCCCAGAGTTCATATAAAAAGGATTTAACACCGGACCTAGGCCACCGACTAAGGTGCTAATAAAAGCCACAATAAAGCCTAATGGGACGAAGCCTGCTTTAGGCATGTTAAAGGTCTTGTCAATTTTGCCAAAGCGATATTGAAAAAGGGTCGACACTAAAAAAACACCCACCAATAATTGAATCCAGCTGGTATTAAGCTGACTAAATAACAGGCCGGCAAGCCATGCCCCAACAATGGCACTGGGGACATAATACTTAATTAAGCCCCAATCTATGTCGTGCCAAAACATAATCATACGCGAAGGGCGAGAGATAAATGTGCCGAGGTTTATGACAGGAGGGGCAGCAGGTGCCCCGATTAAAGCTGAGGTGGCAGGAATCAAAATTAAGGCCCCGCCGCCCCCAGAGATTGTTGAAATAACAAAGGCCAATACCCCCAAAACAAATAAGCCAACCAAGTGCCAAATGGGCATAGACTCAATCAGGGCTATAAAATCAATGAACATCGGTACATGACCTTCTTTTAATGACAAGGTTTGACTAAGTTTAACTTAAAAAATCTTAGCCTAAAATGTTTTAGACTCAAGCTTAGACTATATCAGCTAAGACATTCCTATATCTAGAGTAATAGAATGTATAGACCCAAGTACAAGCGTGTGGCCATTATTATTTTGCTTTTAACAACAGGTGCATTATAGTTATTGTTTTTACAGTGACCCTCTAAGTTATTTACCCTAAGTTATTTACCGCTTTATCTTTATCATATGACATTCAAGGCTCCTGATGAATGGGTATGTTAATATTAGGAATTCAGGGCAGCTTAAGCCCATAAAGTCACTAAAATTATTGACCGTTTTAAGACATTTGGCTTTTGTTTTAATAAAAAATTAGATAACAGACATTAAAGGATAATCATGACGCAATATTTAAACTGTGTAATCGTAGAGCATAACCCTTCAAATAAGAGCATTGATAAGTCGGTCATCTGGCTGCATGGTCTTGGTGCCAGTGGCCATGATTTTGAGCCTGTGGTACCTGAGTTAGGACTTGATCCACAGTTAGCAGTACGCTTTGTGTTCCCTCATGCTCCGCGCATTCCTGTAACTGTAAATGGGGGCATGGTTATGCCTGCTTGGTATGATATCTTAGAGATGAGTTTAGATCGCAAAGTAGATGTGGTACAAATTGAAAAATCTGCCGCGGCCATTAGAGACTTAATTCAGCGTGAAATAGAGCAAGGGGTAAATCCAGAAAATATTGTTATTGCTGGTTTCTCACAAGGTGGCGCAGTAGCCTATCAAACAGCCTTAACTTATCCGCAAAGACTGGCAGGTTTGCTGACGCTATCCACCTATTTAGCAGTAGAGGATACCTCTAACTATACGGCCATTAATAAAGATCTACCGATCAAAATTGATCATGGTACTCAAGACCCTGTGGTGCCTGTCGTCTTAGGTCAGCGTGCTAATGAGACGCTTACTAACCAAGGGTATCAAGTCGAGTTCAATACTTATCCCATGGCCCACCAAGTATGCCTGCCTCAAATTAAAGCCATTGGACAGTGGCTAAACAAGGTACTGTAAATAAAGTGAGTTTACCTAACGATCGATGTCACTGGCTAACCAAGCTTGTAGCGAAGCCGTTGATAGCTGCAAGTTTGGGTTTGGCAAGCCTTACGGGGTTTATGCAGTCGGCTGTAGCAGCTGAGTATTACAACTGCTCAAACCCTAATGGCTGTCAACTAATCTCCAGCATTGCAGCAAAAGATAACTCGACTGCTACCCAATACCCTGTGGTATTGGCACATGGACTGGGCGGATTTAATACTTTGTTTGGTTTATTAAGCTATTTTAATGGCATTCCCCAAGCGTTGATGCAAGGGGGAGCTGAGGTATATGTGACCAAAACTTCGGCCATCCATGATGCTGAATTTCGAGGGGAGCAGTTGTTGCAGCAGGTGCAGACCATCGCTGCGGTTACCGGTAAACAGAAAGTAAACCTAATTGGGCACAGTTTAGGCGGCATAGATATTCGCTATGTGGCTGCCGTTGCCCCAGAGCATGTGGCTTCAGTCACTGCAGTAGCCAGTCCAGAGCAAGGCTCAAAGACAGCAGATTGGATTTTAAACTTTATCACGCAAAGCAGTGCCAGATCCGGCTATCCTGAAGGGGAGTATAACTGGTTGGGCAGGGCACTTATTTCTTACCATAAGTTTTTGGGAAAGTTTTTGGACGTGGGGTCTGGCATCAGTCTAAAGCAGCTACAGCAGCAAGATTCGCTACGAGCAGTGACTGGGCTGACAAGCGACTATATGGCTGAGTATTACAACCCTAAATATCCAGCGGCTATGCCTAGTGAATACTGTGGGCAGCCACCACAAGACTATGTGGTCAATGGTATTCCTTATTATTCATTCTCAGGGGTGGGCGCTATCACCAATGGGATAGACCCCAGTGATTATATTTTGGCATTAACCGCCCTGACGTTTGATAAAGAAGACCCCAACGATGGTCTGGTTTCTGCTTGTTCTAGTCGCTTGGGTTATGTCATTCGTGATGACTATAAAATGAATCACTTAGACTCAGTCAATCAATTTTTGGGGTTGGTTGCTTGGGGTGAGGTAGATCCAGTATCGGTTTATCGCAGTCAGGTCAGTCGCTTAAAAAATGAAGGTCTTTAGATAGACGCTCAAGAGGAAGTAAAGATGACAAATAGGCCGAATCGTAAAGGGTTTTGGCTATTGCTGGCTGGGCTGATTATGTTGGCGGTATTGGTCCTCTTAGTGATTATGGTCAGACTAAATGCCAATAAACAGCCCAGTACTTCTAAGTCCAACTCTTCTACCTATAGTACTCTTGAGACTCAAGAGCTGACGCTAGATTCCAGCACTGAGTCGTTAATAGAAGACTTACCTTACCAGCCTGAAAAATTCATAACTGGGGTGGAGGACTTGCCTCGATCGCTGCAAGGGACTGAGGTGGATGGCGAGATTATCATCACTGATAAAGCTGAGCTGGTCGCCACTCGCGGGCTAAGACGTTTGTATGACTATTTTCTTTCTGCGTTAGGGGAGGAGGACGGTGAGACAATCGATGCTCGTGTTGAGGCATATATTCTAAATACCACGCCACAGCCTGCTGCTAATGAAGCCATAACGCTATATCATCAATATCAAACTTATCTCAAGCAAGTTTCTGCCATTCAAAGCCAGTTTGGTACGCCGGCTAATTCTATTGATGCCTTAAAAAAAGCGGAGCAAGGTGAAGTTGACATTGAAGCGATAGAACGTCAGCAAAAACAAATAAAAGCGGTTAGAAGTCAGTTGTTTAACTCAAAAGTTGATGAGGCTTTTTTTGGTACCGAAGATGAACTGCAAGCTTATAACAAACAAATGCTAAAAATAGCTCAAGATACGTCCCTATCTACTGCCCAGAAACAGCAGGCCAAACAAAAGTATCTGCAGAACTTACCGGAGTCTTTGACTAAGCAGCAAGCAGAGCAGCAAGCCAACTTGCAGCAGCTTATGACCCGTACTGAACAGATGAAAAAAAGAGGGGCTGACGAGCAGCAGTTGCTTGAAATGCGAACAGAGCTGGTAGGGGTAGAAGCGGCACAAAGATTGGCAAAACTAGATAAACAAACTCAAGATTTTGACCGCCGTTTTGAGGACTATCAACAACAAAAACAGGTGATAACGGCTTCTAAAGCATCAGCTACCCAGAAGCAGCAGCAGATAAAGGCGTTAGAGCAAAAGCTGTTTAGTGATAATGAGCAAAAACGTCTGGTAGGCTATGAGCAGTTTAAAAGTCAGTCTCAGTCGCAATAAATTCGAGCATTAAATGTTTATCTTATATACGCTTATTTTCACCGCTTAGCATTTGTGGTTAAGGCATTAGTCGCCAAAACAAAAGACTTAAAATGGTAATAATTAATAAAATAATAAATACACGTTTGACCCAGTAAGGAACCATAGGCGGTTTATAGCCCATTGAGTTTAGGCGGTTGTCTAAGCCATTATTTAAGGCTTGTAGTTCTTGATTGTCTTTAATAGGTTGGCTGGCGGGTTTGATGCCTTGCTTCTTTTGTTGCTTTTGGCTAATGGCCTCAACCTTTTTGTTTTGCTGCTGTTTTAAGGCTTGCTCATACTCATCGATAAGCTCTTTGGCTTCACCCATGCTAATGTTTTGCTCTTCAGACAATGATTTTATGGCCAATACCAAGTTGTTTTTTTCGACCATTTGGGCAATGTGTTTTGGCAGTTTATTAGACATAGTCATTCTCATTAAATCTATAGCAAGTAGGGAGGCGCTAAGTAAAGTACAGGGTGTACAAGGCAATAGTTATCAATATAAGTAAGTTCTATAGACCAATTATATAGCAAAACACCCGTAGAATTTAGAGCATAAAAAAAGCACTTTGAAATAAACTCAAAGTGCTTTTTTTGGATCAGCTAATTTGGCTGTTAATAAAACCAAAGGCTTTTAAGACTATTTGTCTTTCCAGCGCTGGATAGCTTCTTTGATAACTTCTTTAGCTTCGTCAACGTCGCCCCATGACTCAACTACTGTAGTACCTGCTTTTTTCAGGTCTTTATAGTGGCTGAAATGGAACTCTAATTGTTCGATTAGACGTTTTGGTAGGTCTTCTAGGCTGTTGTAAGCATTGCCGTTGTTGCGGTCATCAGCTGGCACTACAACTACTTTATCGTCTACTTCGCCGTCATCAACAAACTTCATTACACCGATAACTTTGGCTTTTAAGAAGATACCTGTAGTTAAAGGCTGTTCAGTGATGATTAGAGCGTCTAACTCGTCGCCATCTTCATCAAGAGTTTGTGGAATGAAGCCATAGTTACAAGGCTTAGCGAAAATAGCAGGCTCTACGCGATCTAATTCAAATACAGCCAGCTCACGGTTCCATTCGATTTTGTGGTTACTGCCTGTTGGAATTTCAACTACAACGTTAATCTCGCCGCCTTCAACATCACCTGCATCTAAAATTACGTTAAAATCTGCCATTTTTTTCTCCGTTATAAGCTCGTAAAGAGCGTTGAATTGTAATAGTTTTAAATTTCATGCTGATTATAACAACTTTTAGTTGAATGCCAAGTTATGAGAATATTCCAAATTAACATTTGGCACAGCCAATAAGCACTTATAGCCCCTTTATTACTTAGAAAATATTAATACAAAAAAATAAGAGCCCACCAAAAGTGAGCTCTTACTCATACACCATAAGTAGTATGAAACTTAAAAGTGGTATCTATCTGACCTACCTGTTTTTAAGCCTCAAAACTTTTTAACTCAGGTGTATGAAAACCCAAGTTAAAAAAGCTTAGATTTTCTTTTCTACTTTATCAGCAGTGTTAGATACACCTTCACCTGCTTTAGAAACGTCCTGACCAAAGCCTTTGAAAGTGTTACAACCAGATAATACGATTAATGCAGTTAAAGATGCGAAAGCTAACTTTTTCATGTTGAGTCCTTAATATAAATCAAAAAATAGTTAATATTCATCACAAGATGATAAGGATAGGGTCATGCTTTCAACTTGAAGTTGATTTAAAACTTCTTAAAGAACTTAGGGTTAGATACTTAAGTTCAGTTACTCAGTCTTAGCAACATAGGTGTTATCCTTAATTACATAGTATATTAATTTGAAGGGAAGCGACAACATATTAATGTGTGTAATTTGGCTAAAACTGTCATAGAATTGTAAATTTGAAATCTAAACTCATTGATATTTCAGACAGTTTGATTAAGGGCAAAATCTTATGACGATTCACATTGTACTTGTGCATCCTAGAATTCCAAATAATACAGGCAGTGCCATTCGCTTATGTGCCAATACAGGAGCACAGTTACACTTGGTTGAACCTTTAGGTTTTGACCTAGAAGACAAGAAGTTACGCCGAGCGGGTCTCGATTATCACGAGTATGCCAATATGAAGGTGCATAAGAACTGGCAGGCAGCAAAACAAGCGCTCCAAGAGGTCGGCTGTGAGCGTATGGTGGCTTTAACTACTAAGCTCAGCCATCCTTTTTATGAGTATGATTTTAGCTCAACCCAGCCAGGTGAGCAGCAGCAAGACATTGCTTTGGTATTTGGTTCAGAGACGGCGGGACTAGCAGATGATATTCGTGAAGATATCGGGGCCAAAAACTGGTTAAGGCTGCCCATGCTACCAGACTCACGTAGCTTAAACTTGGCCAACAGTATCAGTATTTGTTTATATGAAGTTTGGCGTCAGCAAGGATTCTTTGGAGATGAGGGTCGCAGCACCGGCTATACCGAACTTACGCCTTACGACCCTAAATAGTAGTAGCTTATTCCAACCCCCTTTGATTTACAGATAAAGTTACAGGCAGTTTGGTGGCTTGGGTAAGCCCGCGATGCGATTGACATGGCGGGCGACCAATCCAGTATTAAATATCTGTTGCAACAGTCGATTGCTAATTTGCATTTCAGGCAAGGTCTTCATCAGATATTTAATCAAAGGGCGGGTGGACGGCGGATGGTTGAACTCAGTGTGAAAAGCCCGTACCTGCTGCAAAATGCGATAGTGATCGTCCGTTAAAGTGACCTCTAAGGTGTCAGCCAATTGCTGTGCCACTTCAGGGGTCCATAAGTTATGATCCAGCAAGTGACCTTCTTCATCCAACTCTAACGTAACTCCTTCGTTGACTAAACTTTGGGAGGCTGACTCTTCATTAGTTTTAGTATTTGATGCTTGGTGGCTATTGATAGTAGAAGAAGGGCTCATTTGTCGCTCGTCTGAATACAAAGTTAGAAGAAAAGAGGTAATAGAATCGCTAAGGGTCTGTTAACTGATAGAGTTTAAGGTAATCACTCTATCGATGCTTTGAGTAAGCTGCACCCACTCATTATCGTCAATCACATTTACTTTACTTAAGTCTAAGTTGGCTTTGGCTTGTTCATTTAGCTGAGCCAGGTCATCGGCTAATATATAAATGGTAGCAATATCTGTAATCTCATATTGCGCCTCATCATCATAATTAACGTCATCAATATACATTTTTAGCCAAGGTAGAGCGGCGACAGTTTCTGCCAGTAGCAAGATGCTGTCTCCAGAATGCCAAAGCGGAGCCATCTCTTTGACCATAGCTTTTAGGGTGTTCATCGGGGCGTGTAGTTGAAATAAAGTAGACATAGATTGGCTCTTGTTGGGTCTTATAAAATGTCAGATTAGATAAATCTGTTTGGCTTTATAAAGTTAATCGGCTTTATAAAATAATGAGCTTTATAAAGTAGTAGGGTCTAAAAAGAAAATACTTGGTCAAATTGATTTGAATCAAAGTCTTCGGGGATGAAATCCATTTGAGTAGAAACCTCTTCTGGCACCATACCAAATAGCCAACTGCTAAAGACATCTTCTGGAAGCCAAGCAGGCGGAATATCGTATAAATCTAAAGATTTAATCATGCCATGTAGTCGGCTCTCTGGCTGCATTAAAATACCAAACACAGAGCTGCCAAGCATAAGCTGAACTTGTTGTCCAAAGCTTGCTAAGGTTAATGCCAAAGCGCAGCCTTCATAGGTGGCCAGTTCAGTACCTGTGGTTAAACGAATGAGTATAGACACAACGTATCCTTTTTTTATCTTATATTTTATAAATGTCTTTTAACTATGAGGGTAGTCTTATTTTTAAAGCTAATATCAAAGTTATCATAGAAGCTAATATAGAAGTTGCTATAAAAATGACTAACTTAAGGTTAAAAAGTAACCACTTTATCCGCCGAAGATAGCTGCTCAGCAAGCTCGCCTAAACCCACTAATTCAAATCCTGCCGCCAAATTATTGCCTTCTAGCTTATGGCGACGAGCGTTGTCTTCATCGGTTACGCCGCGGGTCAAAGCCGTACTAACACAGACAGGCAGTCTTAATTGATGCTCTTGACTTAATTGGCTCCAAAGCTCAGTAAGGCTGGCTCGATCTGCCGTTTGCCAACGTAACGCATTGCCTGTATTGGCCGCTTCTCCATAAAAGAAAATATTAAGTTTGGGGCGAGAAGCGTCCTCACTGTTTGTACAGTTTTCCAAAAAAGCTTTGGCATAACGGTAAGCATGCCAAGCAATGCTTTGGCTTGGGTCGACATGAATCAGTAATAGCGTATTTGCAGTCGTCATAAGGGTATCAATCTAAATGGGTTTATAAGCGTTGTGTGTAATTAATAAGGCCAATTATACATCATTAGGGCTATGCCGTATTTTACAAGACAGGAGGTATTGGCAGGTTCTTGTAAAGCGGATGTCATAAAATTGTGATTAAAACGCCATAAAAATGTCAAATCTTTGCTTTAGGGTTTAAGGTAAGTTAAGAAGTAATCTAAATCGCTAGCAGGCAGGAGGCAATATGCTAAAGCAAAGTATCAGTGACAGCGATGGTATACCCCATATAGACGGCATAGAGGGCATAGAAAGTATAACAACTAACAATATACCCGCCAAAAAAGTAAATCTACTTCATGTTTTACTGGTGACTGAAACTTGGCTGCCAGAGGTCAATGGGGTGGCAATGAGCCTGGGGCAACTAATGCATCAGTTTAATCTAAAGGGTCATAACATTAGCTTATTAAGACCTAAGCCCAATCATAATTCGGCACTCTCTAATAGCTCAGAATCCTATTTCCGGGTAATGCAGGATATAAGTCATGACCTGCAGGTAAAAGGAATGTCGATACCCAAATATAAAGAGCTTCAATTTGGGGCACCGGTCTATTTTAAAATTAAAAAACACTTTCAACAGCTCCAACCTGATGTTGTGCATATTGCCACTGAAGGGCCGCTTGGTCTGGCAGCTTTGTGGGCAGCAAAGACTTTAAATATTACGGTCACGACAGGTTATCACACCCAGTTTCATGACTTTAGTCGTCATTTTGGATTGGGCATTTTGGCCAGACCTATGATGGCTTATTTTAAATGGTTTCATAATGCCTCACAGGCAACTTGTGTCCCAAGTCAAAAGACTTTTCAGGACCTTGATGCGCTGGGTTTCAAACGCCTATATGAAGTAGGGCGCGGCGTAGATTTGGAGCGATTTAATCCTGCACACCGTAGTGAAGCGCTAAGGGCTAAGTGGGGAGCTCATAGCCAACACACCGTATTGCTTATGGTTAGCCGCCTGTCTCCTGAAAAGGGAGTGGACTTGGTTATTAAAAGCTTTAAAGCTTTACAGCAAGAGCAGTTACACCGAGTGGTTAAATTAGTCATAGTCGGCGATGGGCCGGATAAGGAGCGTCTTGAGTCCTTAGTAGCGGGAAACAAAGAGGATATTATTTTTGTTGGAGCACAGACCGGCAAAGACTTGTCAGAGCATTACGCCAGTGCTGATGTTTTCGTCTTTGCCAGTCAAGTAGAAACCTTCGGTAATGTGGTGGTCGAAGCCATGGCCAGTGGGCTACCGGTATACGCTTTCGATGATGCCGCTGCTGGCATGTTGGTAACAGGAAAAAGCGGGGTGCTCATTAGATTTGGAGATGAAAAAGCATTTGTAGAGAAAGTAGCTAGCCTGCCTAAAATGCAGGTTCTGAAAGAGCAGGGGATAGAAGCTTCGAAAAGTGTAGCTGGTTTCTCATGGCAGCGTCCAGCAGAGCAGATGCTAACTATGTTCTATGACTCAATTTATCATACATAGTTGGCGGATTAGTTGAAAATTAACACAAACTGAGCCAAACAAGGTTGGGATATAGCATTACTAATATAGTCAGGTGTCGCACCATGCTTGATTCAATGAAGCTATAAGATAAGGGGATAAGTCTTGAAAACAGATAAGTCTAAGCAATCGCCGGTCACTAAGCTGACCTCTGAAGTTGTACCTAGTCCTATATTTACACTTATGTCCCGCAACCGAGCTTTAGCGGTCTATGTGAATCACTTTATCTCTTGGGATACCAATCTTTGTATCCATATCAACCGTTATTCCACCAACTATTTTATCGCTACTTTCTTTAAGATGATCAGCAGGTTAGGGGACGGCTGGTTTTGGTACGCCATGATGGTGGCAGCTTTTATAGTCAAAGGTTGGGAGGCTGTGATACCGCTAATAACAGTAATTTTAGTCAGCAGCTTAGGCCTTGCTATCTATAAAGTGCTGAAAGTAAAAACAGTTCGCCCTAGACCTTATCAAGTTCACCAAGTCATTGTATTAGGGGAGCGGCCACTGGATGTATTTAGCTTTCCTTCAGGCCATACCCTACAAGCGGTATTGTTTACCGCGACTTTAGGCGGCTATTTTCCTGAATTGCTGCCACTTATGCTGCCCTTTGCGATGTTGGTAGCCTTGTCACGTATGGTGTTGGGGCTACATTATCCAACCGATGTGTTGGTTGGTGGCGCTATCGGCTATGGTTTGTCGTTATGGGCACCGAGTATTTATCATGTAGTGGAAAGTAGTTTGCCTGGGCTATAACTAAATAACCTTTTATATTACGCCGAAACGTAGGGAATTAGATACGAATATTTTTGTTATAGGCAGATAAAAATTTAACATGAACAGTCATCTTCTAACTGCTTTTTATGTGGTAGGCTTATAGCACACTAGCACTTTTAAGGAGCCGTGCCCTATCATGCCCTCTGACCATAGCTTTATTACTCAGTTTACTCAAGACTCCTCCCTGACCGCCGATCAAATAACGGCAGAGCATATACAGAAACTGAAACTAGCCAGTCCTTTTGCCTATCAAATCTGGGAAAACAAACCTGCTATTTGCCAAAACTTCTTAACGAGCTATCCCTTAGGGGAGGTATTAACTCGCCAGCAGATTTGTGATTTGATTGATGATTACACGTTAGATGATGGTCTAGAAGGGGAGCTTGAACGGGCGGATGAAGCGGGCGTGATGAAAGGGCTACGTCGACTGCGTGAGCTGCTGATGATGCGCTGGATATGGCAAGATGCTTTGGGTGTAATCCCTCTTGAGCAGTTAATTGGTGAGCTGTCTAACTTTGCCGATAACTGTCTTATCTTCGTCAAAGAGTATGCTTGGGAGCAATTGGTTGCGCGTTATGGTAGACCAACGTATATCGATGAAAAAGGTCAGCTTCAGTATGATGATATGGCGATATTTGCTATGGGCAAGCTTGGCGCGCAAGAGCTCAACTTATCTAGTGATATTGACCTAATATTTGTACACCGTGCCCGAGGTGAAACCGATGGGGACAAGTCGAAAGGGACTAAGTGTATTGATAACAAGCGCTTTATGATTCGTTTGGGTCAAAGCATTATCAGAATTTTGGATACCTGTACTGCAGAAGGCTTTGTGTTTCGAGTCGATATGCGTCTAAGGCCTTGGGGTGAGGGCAGTGACTTGGCCATTCATCAATCCGCCTTAGAGAAGTACTTCTCTGCTCATGGGCGTGCTTGGGAAAGATTTGCTTGGTTAAAGTCCCGCATCGTCAATGAAGTGGATCAGGACTTCTCAGATGAGCTCGAAGATATCGTTAAGCCTTTTGTGTTTAGATATTACGTAGATTACAGTGCCTTTGCCGCCTTGCGTGAAATGAAATCATTGATTCAAAATCAAGTGGCTCAGCGTGAGGATTTGGACAATATTAAACTGGGCGCTGGGGGTATTCGGGATATTGAGTTTGTGGTGCAGGCATTCCAGCTTATCTATGGAGGTCGTCATCCACAGTTAGAGGTCAAATCTTGCTTAAAAGCCATGCAGGCACTCAATGAGTTTGACTTTATTGAAGATAAAACCTACGAGCAACTTGCCGACGCTTATCGCTTCTTGCGAAGAGTAGAGCATGGTATCCAAGCCATAAATGATCAACAAACCCAGCGTTTGCCAAACAATGCTGAATGTCAGAATAATTTAGCCTTAACCTTGGGCTTTCAAGATTGGCCAGAGTTTTTACAGCGTTTAAATGAGCATCGCCAAAACGTTAATGCTCCCTTTGATCGCATGGTTACCGAGCGTCAGATTCCAAAAGATGTCACTGTCACCAGTGATGAGGAAGTAGAAAGTCTAGATAGCATATTAAATGAAGAAAATAACGCCAAGCTTGAACAGTTTTGGAACAGTAAAATGGTGGCCAATCTCTCAGAGGAGGCCAGAGGGCGGCTTGATGAGGCTTATCCTGTCTTGGTGCATGCCTTAATAGAACATGAAAAAACGCAAGGTTTGGCCAATATCGCCTTTCCAAGATTGCTGGATTTAATTGAGGCCATTTGTCGCCGCTCTATCTATTTGGTTATGCTGGCCGAAAACCCGAATGCTACGGTTAACTTAATTCCCATGTTGTCCGCTAGTCCTTGGATTGCAGGCGAGCTAACCCGTTATCCGGTGCTTTTGGATTCATTTTTACAGCAGCGCTATCGTCACTTACCTGACAAAGAGGAGCTAGCAGATATTCTGCGTCAAAGTCTATTACGGGTAGAGCCTGACGATGAAGAGATGCTACTTAACGTGCTGCGATTGTTCAAAAATACCCAAGTATTGGCAGTGGCTGCCAGTGATGTCTTGGCTGAACGACCCATTATGAAAGTGTCAGACTCTCTGACAGATATTGCAGAAGTGGTGCTTGAGTTTACTTTAGAGCGCGCATTTTCTGAGTTGGTGAAACGTCATGGCTACCCGATTAATCAGCAGGGTGAATCGGTGAATGAGGCACATAACGGCTTTGCCATTATAGGATATGGCAAGCTTGGTGGTATTGAGATGTCTTATACCTCTGATTTGGATTTGGTATTTATTCATCAGATTAATGAGCAGGCGATGACCACAGGGGCTAAGCCGGTCAGTGGTATGAAATTTACTGCTCGTTTGGCACAAAAGCTGATGACTTATCTAAATACCCAAACTCGAGATGGCCGTGCTTATGAGATTGATATGCGGTTAAGGCCTTCGGGTAATGCTGGCATGATGGTGGTATCTAGTCGCTCCTTTGAGAGATATCAGTTAGAGAAAGCCTGGGTCTGGGAACATCAAGCTTTGGTCCGTGCTCGTGCTATCTGTGGAGATAATCGAGTGATGAGTGCCTTTAACCATATCCGCAAGCAGGTGTTATCACGAACAAGAGACATTGAGGACTTAAAGAAAAATGTCATCGAAATGCGCTCAAAGATGAAAGATCATTTAGGGAGCAATCAGCAAGCACAGCAAGAAGGCAAGTTTCACCTTAAGCAAGATGCAGGTGGGATTGTAGATATCGAGTTTATGGCACAATATGCAGTCTTGGCCCACGCTCACGATTATCCTGAACTGACTAAGTGGAGTGATAACGTCCGGATTTTTGAAAGCTTGACGGAAGCAGGCGTTTGGGAGGCTGAAACCTGCGAAGGACTTACGAAGGCTTACTTACTGCTAAGGGCTGCTATGCACCAAATTGCCTTGGCCAATGAGCCTATCGTAGTGGACTCTTCGCACTGGAATCAGACACGAGAGTTTGTGATCTCTAAATGGAATGAGATTGTAGTGTAGCTTGGCAAGAGGGGTATAACCAAATCAAATGCGTCACAAAACTAAAAATTGATGGTCAATTTAAGTGGCAATGATATACTAAAATTGTCTACATATTTTAGTTATAACTGGTTTGAATAGGATAAGTATCATGAGTATGGAAACAACAGAAGGTAAGCTTTGGTTTAATGGTGAGATGATTGAGCAGCCTGATGCCAAGGTTCACGTATTAACTCACAGCTTGCATTATGGTATGGCCGTCTTTGAAGGCGTTCGAGCTTATCAAACGGATGAGGGTAGAACCGCTATCTTTCGATTAGATGATCATACTGAGCGTCTATTGGGCTCAGCCAAGATTTTTCAGTTAGACGTGCCTTATGATAAAGCCACTTTAGATCAAGCCCAAAAAGACGTGGTTAAACAAAACGGCTTTGATTCAGCCTATCTACGTCCATTAATTTGGGTGGGTGCTGAAAAATTAGGTCTGTCTTCACGTGATAACAGCATCAATGCTATGGTTGCTGCTTGGAAGTGGGGAGCTTATCTGGGTGAAGAAGGTATTCAAAAAGGGATTCGTGTTAAAACATCTTCATACACTCACCATATGACCAACATCACTATGTGTAAGGCCAAAGCTGCCAGTAACTATCCGGTGTCTATTATGGCCAACCAAGAGGTGACCCGTAATGGCTATGATGAAGCCATTTTGATGGATCCACAAGGCTATGTCTGCCAGGGTTCTGGTGAAAATTTATTCTTAGTTAAAAACGGCGAGTTACATACCCCAGATTTAGCCGGCGGTGCATTAGATGGTATTACCCGTCGTACAATTATTCAGTTTGCTGAAGACTTAGGTATCAAGGTAATTGAGCGTCGTATTACGCGTGATGAATTCTACCTAGCTGACGAAGTATTCATGACAGGTACTGCTGCTGAAGTGACGCCAATTCGTGAATACGATGACCGCACCATTGGTAATGGCGGACGTGGTGAAATCACTGAGAAGCTACAGACCTTATACTTCGATGTGGTGCATGGTCGTAATAAGCAGTATATGCATTGGTTGAGTTTTGTTGATTAAATATTTAATACTAATTTTTGAGAAAATGAAAAGCTGGACGTTAATGTTCAGCTTTTTTTGGCTTAATCTAAGCTAAGCTTCCTTAGATGTAAGTTATAATTAGGATGTGTCTTTATATGAGCCTATAAAAGTAAAATAATAATTAACATGTTACAAGCACTAGTCGCCACGAAGGATAGGTTATATTGACAGCTAATTTATTGTGGTTGTTTCTTAGATAGTAATTAGGTAAAGATAAGATGGGAGAAGTACTAAATATAGTTTGTGTTACTTGTTCTGAGGTTTACGTACCTATACTATAAGCTCAAATAGGTTTAGATTATTGTATTGATATTTTTTTAATGAATTTTAGGTTTTTTTAAAAAGTTGAGTCGATTGTGAATACAAAAAAAACGGCATTACTCATCATAAACTGCTTGCAAGGTGGCGGAGCTGAACGCTCAGTTCTTACTTTAGGGCAGGGCTTTCATGAACTAGGCTATGACGTCCATTTACTAAGGTTCAAGCCATTGGTTGAGTATGATTTAAATCCTAATCTTACTTACCATTTGATTAAGTTTAAGCCTTATAAACTTATTCCGGGTAGTCTACTTCGCTATAAGATATTCGCGAAAGTAGTTGATGACTATGTTCTAAAAGTTATCGGCCAACCAGATATAGTTTTATCTAATCTTGAGCGGCCTGATAGAGTCATGACGCATAGCAAGCTTGATAATGTGATGCATGTTATTCGCAATGATGTATCGAATGATTTTAATATCCCATATGGTGCCACAGTTGATCATCCAAAAATTAAAGATTTAATACAAGTTTATGGAAATCACCCCTGTGTTTGCATATCTAAGGGCGTGGAAAGTGATTTGAAGGAATTACTCGGGGATTCAGTTGTAACAACAACCATTTACAACCCTTTTGATATCTCTTTAATTAATGATTTAGCACAAGAGCCTTTTAGTGAAAGTATTTATAATAATGATAGGAATATATCGTTAAGTAGTAGAGATGATGACATATTAAGGAATGTGTTATCTAGTGGTAATTATATCGTTCATGTTGGGAGCTTTAAGTATCAAAAAGCACATGATGTTTTATTGAAAGCATATGCTCAGAGTAAACAGCTTTACCCACTCGTATTAGTAGGTCAGGGAAAGCTATTAGAAGACACAGTAACTCTAGCTAGTTCTTTAGGCTTGACTGATAAAGTCTTTTTTTTGGGATTTCAAAAAAACCCTTATCCCTATATCAAGAGTGCTAAGTTAATGGTGCTTTCATCACGATTCGAAGGATTTGGTAGGGTAATAGCAGAATCATTAGCATTAGGAACACCTGTTATTTCTACTGATTGTCCCTCGGGACCTAGAGAAATTTTGCCTTTAAGTAATCTTGTTCCTGTGGATGATATTGAGACTTTATCTCATAAAATAGATTCAGCTTTAGATGAGATTACAGGGGTTGATGTAAGTTTAGATGATAAGTTCTTACCAGTAAATATTGCTAAAAAATTTGAGAGTTTTTTAAATACATTGCATAAAAAATAGTCTGTTGACCCCTGCTATCAAATCCGTATAACTAAACTTGGGAGATTTTGATTACGCAGCATGACGATAATAGTCAAACCACACCTGTCTTGGCGATTTATAGCCTAAACCCTTTTGAATTCTCGTTTGGTTGTAGTACAACTCGATATATCTAATGATATCGGTAATGGCGGCAAATCTGGTCTTATAGTCCTGATGATATATTAACTCATTCTTTAATACGCCCCAGAAGCTCTCTATAGGTGCGTTATCAAAGCAGTTACCTTTAGCGCTCATTGAGCCTGCAAGCTGATGCTGCTTGATGATCTTATGGTAGGCATGACTACAGTACTGACTGCCTCTATCAGAGTGAACGACTAGCCCTTTACTGGGTCGTTTGTTCTTGATGGCCATGTTCAATGCTTTGCATACTAGATCTGCTGTCATGCGTTTGTTGATGGCGTAACCGACAAGCTCTTTAGTGTATAAGTCTTTAACGCCTGCTAAATACAGCCAACCCTCAAGCGTCCAAATATAGGTGATGTCACTGACCCACGCTTGGTTAGGGCGACTGGCATCAAACTTCTGATCCAGTACGTTTGGATAGATCAGCTTGTTGTGATTGGAGTCGGTAGTGACTTTAAAGCGCTTGTGGCGACGGCATTTGATGCCATGTTCCTCTTTAATGCTTCTAACCATGTATAGGCTAATGTCATGGCCTTGCTCGGTGAGCGTTGCATGCAAACGTTCATAACCATAACGTTCTTTACTTTCACTGTGAGCGGCTTTAACGAGTAGCTCACAATGATTGCGATGTATCTGCTGCTCGCTGATATCGCGACTCAGCCAGTCGTAATAGCTTGAATGCTTAATCTTTAGCACACGGCACATAGTGGTGATGCTAAAGAAGTGCTGGTTATCTTTGATAAAGGCGTACCTGACTAGCTGTGCTTTGCAAAGTACGCCGTCGCCTTTTTTAATATCTCTCGTTCCTCTTCGGCTACTTTAAGCTGTCGTTTGAGGCGCTTGTTCTCTTCAATCACGGCTATGAGCTGTGGATCGTACTGCTCTGTTCCTACAAGCTTGCCTTGGTTGGCTTTGTTATGCCAATTAGATAAGGTCTGCATGGCGATGCCAAGCTGCTTTGCGGTCGCTGAGATATTGCCATTATTGTTTGCTATCTTCTTAACGGCTTCTGCTTTAAATTCTGTGCTGTAAGTTCTGATTTTCTTGGTCATGGTAAACTCCTGTGAATACGCTTAGTTTACCAAGTTTAGTTGTACGGTTTCTTCAGCATAGCTCATTTTCAAGATTGTTAATGAAGTAACTATGACTGGTTTCATGCTTAGCTCTATTCTCAATGACCTGAATTACATAAGAATACTCACCACTTGCAGATTTAAATATATGTATCTTAAAGTCAACTGGTAACGTATTCTTATCGCCAATGAACTTCTCAACTAGTATTTTTCTTTTAATATTCTTATATTGATACTCACCATGACGTTTAGAATAGTCCGTTCTCATCCACTTTGAGATATCAGATCTTAACTGACCCAGATTTATATCGCTTAAATCATCTGGTACCACATATACCATTCTTGAAGCATGATTGGACTTTATAACAGTGTCATGATACTTCGAAATATTATTAATAACCTCTTCAGGCTTGTCTAAGCAGTCTATAAGCGGTATTAAATACTCTTCACCAATCCTTTGGGTAACATAATCACGAACTAAAAACTTATCCGCCAGTATAGTATAGAACTTGTTATTACAATGAAATCTTTTGCGATATAAAACCTTTTCATTCATAGTCTCTGGTTTTTTTAGGTTTGGAATACGCCCAAAAAATTTACGAAAATCCAGATAATCTCTAACTTGCCAAGGAATAAGCTTCATAGGACTTTTCTAACTATCTATAGAATAAAATATTTGGATGTGATTATAAAATTATTATGGTTTTTCTCTGCACACGACAAAAAAATCATCCCCACCGGATTTTCATAGGTTTAGGGG
>ERZ808037.1182-NODE-1182-length-18384-cov-8.486044_pt1 | contig 18384 bp, 21 predicted proteins | sample MGYA00380190_ERZ808037 | MGnify/ENA primary metagenome ERZ808037 (study PRJEB31490, sample SAMN06133399) | mouse gut metagenome | isolation source: J9 | host: mice | place: China: Chengdu | collected 2015-05 ... | reverse complement strand
GTATCAGAAGCATCAAAAAGATGGGGTGTATCAAGGACCACAATCTACAAAAAGATAGATGATGGCGAGCTTTCAAGAAATTCAGACAAGAAAATCGATACTACTGAAATGTTACGGGTGTTTGGGAACCCACCAAGCACTGAACGTACTGAACAAAATGAAAATAATGTCCAATGGACGTCAGTGAACAGTGAAGCTGAACAGGAAAACGTTCAGCTAAAACATCAACTGGAGATGGAAAAACTAAAAAATGTCCACCTGCAGCAGCAGGTGGATCATCACAAACAATTAGTTGAAAACTATCAAAAGCAAATTGACCAGTTAAGTAAGAGCTTGGACAAAGCGAATGCTAGTATTCAGGACTTTGCACAAACTAAGCTATTAGAGATGAAAGGTAGCTTATCAGGATCGAGCATCTCTCAAGACGAAAACAACTCCAAGGACAATCAGGGAGACAGTGAAATAGTAAGTTCTGAGTCAAATTCAAAACCTGCTACTAATCAAGAAGCTATCAACACTAAGGGCAAGAAAAGATGGTGGAGCTTGTCTTTGTAAATGCTCTCATGGATAGTTAGGTTTTAACGAGCAAAACCTTTACTTGTTAAAGAGTAGCTAAGTATCACAGTTGTCATGAGCATTTATTAGGAGTAGTATATAGACTATAATCTATATTATGGTTTTATATGTGGACTGTCATCACAACCGATCTATTCAATGATTGGCTTTATCAGCAAGATCAATCGACACAAGAGAAGGTGCTTGCCGCTTTAGTGGTTTTACAGCAGCAAGGCCCAAGCCTAGGGCGCCCTTTAGTGGACACTGTATATGACTCAAAATTTACCAACATGAAAGAGCTTCGGGTCCAGCATCGAGGTAAACCACTGAGAGCCTTTTTCGCATTTGATCCGAAAAGGCAAGCGATTGTACTTTGTATCGGTGATAAGGGTAATAACAAGCGCTTTTATAAAGAAATGCTAGCCACAGCCGATCAGCAGTATGAGTGTCACCTTAAAACCTTGGGGGATTTATAACATGACTAAGACATTACAAGAGCTATTAGCAGAGCGCTCTTTAGACAGCCAGGCGCGTATTCAGCAACTGGCCGAGCAGCTATTTTTGGAAAACCAACTCTACCGCATCCGAGAGGAGCTTGAAATCTCTCAAAAAGAACTTGCTCAAACTTTGGGTATTAAGCAGCCTTCACTATCTGCTATAGAAAACCGTGGCAATGACCTTAAAATCTCAACCATGAAAAAATATGTTGAAGCCATGGGTGGTAAGCTTCGTATTGATGTGGAGCTGCCAACGGGGAAGCATATTGGCTTTACTGTATAAATATATTCGTCAGGTTATATAGAGGAAGATATTGGTTTTGATGCCTTTGAAACCTCAGCAATCAATTGTCTTGAACACTTCACAGTCTGTTGAATATCAGAGTAGCTGTGGCCTGATTTTAGAAGACTGGCAATAATTTTACGCTTTTCCATGTCCTTCCCCCGCCCTTTATATTTACCTTGAGCTTTAGCGCGTGCAATACCTTGCATTTGACGGTTACGTCTATCCTCATAATCCTTTCTAGCTATAGCCGCTAACATATCCAGCAGCATGTCATTTATGGCGCGTAGTACACTGTCCATAAACTCCGAGCCATTACCTTGTTGCAATGCCATATATGACGTTGGAAGCTCTTTAGACACTACAGAAAGACGTTTGGCTGATAGTTTTCTCTTTAAGGTATCCCAATCAGTTTGATTTAAACGTGCCAAACGGTCTATCTGTTCAACTAAGATCACATCGCCCTCAGAAGCATCATCAATGAGCTGCATGAGTTGTGGACGTTCTAGCATCGCTCCTGACTCGTTCTCAGTATAGAATGCTGCAATTTTATGGCCATGCTCTCTAGCAAAAGCAATAAGTTCATCTTTAGCACGATTGGCGTCTTGCTCTTTGGTTGAGGCACGAAGGTAGGCTCTAATAAACATAAACACCCAAAATAGTCTGTTATAAGTGGTTCTATTATACCAGTCTATTTTAGGTGGTCTATTAATATTTTATAAGGCGTTTTTAGGTGGTTCCGCTAGGGTATATCTAAAATACACCAATTTGAATTATTGAAGTCTGCTACCACTAATAGTTATTTGTCGTATTGTCTAATTGATATATTTCAGGTTAGTTTTTATATAATAGGTTTCTTAGGCTAAAGTGAGCTGATGGGTATAATAAATAAGAAGCACTGCTGTTAATTTTATTCATAGTTCTGTTTAAAGGTGGCGGATAGCTCGAGAGCAGCTTCTCGCATCATAGGGATATACTCTAAAAGCTCATCTAAACTTTTTCTTACAGTTGGCCCATGGGTAAACACTGTAGCAAACGTCTTGTTTTCATCATTGGGAATAAGTACAGCACAAGCAACCATGCCAGGAATAAACTCTTCGTTATCTATCCCTATTCTAGTGTCCCGCGTCTTAGCAATCGTTTTCATCAATTGCTTTTTATCTGTTTGCGTATTAGTAGTTAATGCATGTATCGATATTTTATTAATGATACGCTCGCATTTTGCATTGGATAGTTGTGATAAGAATAACTTACCACTTGCACTTGCCCAAATCGGTACATGAGTTCCTACTGGCAGATATATTTGAAGCGGCCAATCAGACAAGACGCGATCTATATAAACTACATCTAGATCTTGCATAATCGCAATACCTACGGTTTCTCCTATTTGTGCTGACAGCTGCTGTAATATTGCAAGTCTTTCAATTTTAAAATGATTATTCTGTAATAGATCCATAGCTAACTTATATGTTCTTTTCCCAGCGGTTACTTTCCCAGGCATGTCTAATTGTACGAACCCAATATTTTGTAGCTGATTTAATAATCTGTACATACTAGGTATAGGTACATCCAATGTGTCTGCTAAGTCGCTAACGCTCATTGGTCTTTGCGACCTCGCTAGGATTTCCACAATCTGCAAAACTCGCTCAACACTTGAACCCTTCTTTTTAGTGTTACTCATACCTTTGTAACTCCTTCGTCATATGACTTCTGATGTCTCTAATCATTATAAAGATAATATTTAATGATTTAAGGCTTGTTATTATAAAAATATTCTGTTATTTTCACATAACGATATAAATTTTATCGTTATATGAAAATAATAAAATGGATTTTATGTATATATAGCACAGGGAGTGCATATGATAAGTTTATTGCCCATTTTGCTGTCGTTAGGGTTATTAATGTATTTGGCCTACCGTGGTCATAGCGTGATTTTGTTAGCGCCTTTGCTAGCAATGCTTGCTGTGCTTTTAAGTGGTGAGGCTAATACGATGCTAGGCGTCTATACGCAAGTATTTATGAAAGGTCTGGGTGGATACATCATCAGCTTCTTCCCGCTTTTTCTACTAGGCGCTATATTTGGTAAGTTGATGGATGATTCAGGTTCCGCACTTAGCATCTCAGAGTCACTCGTCACTAAACTCGGTAAGAAACAAGCCGTTTTATCAATTGTAATGGCTTGTGCTATTTTGACTTACGGTGGAGTATCGTTATTTGTAGTAGGCTTTGCCGTATATCCCATTGCTGCCGCTTTATTCCGTGAATTAGATATCCCTAAAAGACTTATTCCTGGCGCAATCGCCTTAGGTGCTTTGACCTTCACGATGACCGCTTTACCAGGGACACCGGCAATTCAAAATGCCATTCCTATGCCATTTTTCAAAACAGATTCTTTTGCTGCCCCTGGTCTTGGTGCTATTGGTGGCTTAATCATGTTAGTAGGCGGAATGATTTGGCTTAATTATCGTACTAAAGCAGCTCTAAATGCAGGAGAGGGTTATGGTCAACATCATAATGATAAGTTAGCTGTAGTCGATCGTAGCTCTAAACCTTCATTACTGGTGGCGTTACTACCAATCATATTAGTCATATTGATTAACTTCATTTGCACGAAATGGCTATTACCCAGTATGGACAATAGTTATCTAGCAAGTGAAGAGTTTGGTGCTGTCCCACTAACCAAGGTGCTAGGGATCTGGGCTATTGTTATAGCTTTAGTAGTGTCTTGTGGAGCGATGATTCTGCTTAATTGGAAGCGTTGGAAAAACCTAAAAGAATCGCTCAGTGAGGGTGCACTTGGTTCATTACTTCCTATTTTTAATACAGCCTCTGAAGTTGGTTATGGGTCGGTTATCGCTACTTTAACCGGATTCATAATTGTTAAAGAATTCTTATTAGGTTTGTCTCCAGGAAATCCTCTAATTTCAGAAGCTGTTTTCGTCAACGTTATGGCAGGTATTACTGGCTCAGCGTCTGGTGGACTAAGTATCGCTCTCAATACCATGGGAGATAACTATCTTCAGTTAGCTTCTCAATTTGGTATCAATCCTGAGTTAATGCATCGTGTAGCTTCTATAGCATCAGGTGGTTTAGATGCTCTTCCTCATAACGGTGCAGTTATAACTCTACTCGTAATTTGTCAGCTCACTCACAGAGAATCTTATAAAGATATTTTTGTGGTAGCTGTTGCAGTACCTGTGCTTGCACTCATAGCAGTAATCACCTTAGGCACATTGATAGGTTCGTTTTAGCACAGTATTAAACACATAGTGATCAGCACAAGGATAGTTAAATATGTCACATAGTATTCTTCTCCCAAGAATCATGGAGGTAGGCCGCGATGCATGTCAAAAGCTACCGACTATATTAGACAGTTTGGGTATAAAAAAGCCTCTCATCATTACGGATGAGATGATGGTTAAACTGGGTTATGTGGACACACTACGAGCCATTTTGAAAGAGGTTGAAATTACGGCTGATGTGTTTTCAGATACTATGCCTGAACCCACTGAAAGCTCTATTGAATCAGGGGTGCAGCAGGTAAGGAATCAAGAATATGATGGTTTGATTGCTTTAGGTGGTGGTAGTCCTATAGATAGCGCAAAAGCCATTTCAATTTTAGGGAAGTTTGGTGGCGTCATTAATGACTATAAATTTCCTCGTCAAGTAAATGAAGCAGGTTTACCTATTATTGCAATACCTACTACGGCAGGTACAGGGTCAGAGGTGACCAAGTTTACTATTATTACGGATGAAACAAATAACGAGAAGCTGTTGTGCGTTGGTATGGGGTTCATGCCAGTAGCAGCGATTATTGACTATAGTCTGACTATGAGTGTGCCGCCTAGAACCACTGCTGATACTGGTATTGATGCGATGACTCACGCTATAGAGGCTTATGTTAGTCAAAAACGTAATGCTTATAGTGATCAACAGGCTCTAGCTGCATTACGTTTGATTGGGCCTAATCTACAAAAAGCCTATCATAATGGCAAAGACGAGGCTGCTCGTGAAGCCATGATGTTAGGTTCTACGTTAGCTGGTATTGCGTTCTGTAACTCATCCGTGGCTTTGGTTCATGGAATGAGCAGACCGATTGGCGCCTTTTTTCATGTACCACATGGTTTATCAAATGCAATGCTATTGCCAACTATTACTGAATTTAGCATATCAGCCACTCCTGAACGATATGCAGAGTGTGCGCGTGCATTAGGAGTAGCGAGCTTTAATGATAATGATGATCAGGCGAATATGAATTTAATTAGTTATCTGAAAAATCTCAATATCGAGCTCAAGGTTCCTACATTGGAACAGTTTGGAATTCAAAAAACTGATTTTGATGCGCTAATAAACACCATGTGTGAACAAGCATTCTCTTCAGGTTCGCCTAACAACAACCCCCGAATACCGAGTTTGGAAGAAATGGTTCAACTTTATACATTGTTATGGGCAGAAAGTAGCTCAGATGATGTTTCGACAAGCTAATAAAATAAATTTTACTTTTAATCCACGTATAAACTAAATGCTATAAAAGGAATATATTATGCAAACTATCGGACATTTTATTAATGGTCAGGCAATTAATGAAGAAAGTCAAACACAACCAATTTACAACCCTTCTACTGGTGAAGTAAGTAAACAGGTTGCTTTGGGTGGTGAAAAAACTATCGCCGAAGCAGTAGCCGCTGCTGAAGCTGCCTTCCCCTCATGGAGTAGTACCCCACCGGTAAAACGTGCAAGAATCATGTTCAAATTTAAAGAGTTGTTAGAGAAAAATGCTGATGAGATCTGTAGATTAATTGGTGAAGAGCATGGAAAAATTGTGCATGATGCTGCCGGTGAATTACAGCGTGGTATTGAAAATGTCGAATATGCTTGTGGAGCGCCTGAGCTATTAAAGGGTGAGCATAGTCGTAATGTTTCTACCAATATAGACTCTTGGAGTGAGTTTCACCCATTAGGAGTAGTGGCTGGTATCACTCCCTTCAACTTCCCTGTGATGGTGCCATTATGGATGTTCCCTATGGCCATCGTTTGCGGTAATACCTTTGTATTAAAACCGTCTGAGCGTGATCCAAGTTCCACTCTTTTCATCGCACAACTTTTAAAAGAAGCAGGACTGCCAGATGGTGTCATCAATGTAGTGAATGGAGGTAAAGAAGCCGTCGATGCTATTTTACATCATCCAGACGTCAAAGCAGTTAGCTTTGTCGGCTCCACTCCTATTGCTGAATATATCTATACGACAGCCGCTGCACAAGGCAAACGTTGTCAAGCGCTCGGCGGCGCAAAAAACCATGCCATCGTAATGCCAGATGCGGACTTAGACAACGTGGTCACTTCCTTGTTAGGCGCTGCTTTTGGCTCATCAGGTGAGCGTTGTATGGCTCTTTCTGTCGCCGTTGCAGTCGGTGATGAGATTGCTGACAAGATGGTTGCAGCACTACAGCCTGCTATTCAAGAGCTTAAGTTTGGTGTACATTCAGACAAGAATAACGACTTTGGTCCTGTCATTACAGAGGCCCACAAATCTAAGATTTTAGGCTATATCAAAAGTGCTGCTGAGCAAGGTGCAGAGCTGGTCATCGATGGCTCGAATGCCTCGCCAGAAGGCTACGAGCAAGGATTCTTTGTGGGCCCTACTTTGATTGATCATGTCACCAAACAGATGCACAGCTATGAGGCCGAGATTTTTGGTCCTGTTTTACAGGTAATAAGGGTTCAAACCATGGCAGAGGCAATACAGCTCATAAACGATCATGAATATGGTAACGGTACTTGTATTTATACTCGCGACGGTGAAGCTGCGCGTCATTTTGTCGATAACATTGAAGTAGGCATGGTCGGTGTAAATATTCCACTACCTGTACCCGTAGCTTCTCAAAGCTTTGGTGGCTGGAAGCGCTCACTGTTTGGTGATCTTGCCATGTATGGACCAGATGGTGTAAGATTTTTCACTAAACGCAAAACAATCACACAACGCTGGCCTAGCGCAGTGTTACGAGAAGAAAAGCAGTTCTCAATGCCGACTTGAAGCTCGTCTATTAATCTCAGTTGAAATCTTATTAACACAAGTTTGAATAAAAACTGAGCTTAATAACTGTCCGTTTGCAGACAACATTAGATTGGCACCCACTGAACCTAGTTCGTATTCTATTGTTCCCCCACGAATATGTAGTGGAACAATAGATATTCGTGATTTGGTAACCATCCTAACCATAAGACACTTATTAAATAGAATTAATCTGCGTGGTTTAGTTTCTGTATTAGAATCGCTGTTATGATTATTTTGCACACATTTTATGGAGATGAAAAATAACTGTTTCGCCGCTTAAGGTAAATATTCTTTTCATTGTTATACATTTTTTACTCCAAGAAAGCCGTCTTTCTTGAAGTAAAAATAACAAAAACTCAGCTGCTATTAGCAGCTGGGTTTTTTTAAGTCCTCATACCCTCATAATCGGTAACTAACTCAATAAACGCCGCCTCAAGCACACCAATCGCCTCATCATCAACGATTAACCCCTCATCTATCTGGCGCTGCACCCATACATGAAGTGCCTCATCATTATAGAAAATCGGATTCACGTCCAATATTTTGGCCAGCTGTGAACCTTGCTGTATTTGTAAGTTTTCAATAAGTTGCTTGGTTAAAACTTTCACATTGTGATCAAACCAAGATGACGTTGTTGGTTGCTGCGCTGACGTATACATAATAATCTCCTGTAGATTAATTATAGTCTTTAATGAACTAAATGTTCTGCTACAGGTAAAATTATACACGCATTTTGACTCATTGCAAGATAAAATAACCTACTGTAGGTTATTTTATGTGTTTAGAGATTAGATGTCTGAATCGTCAGTAAGTTCATATAGATCGCCTACCTCAATTTTAAAATAGCGGCATAGCTTTTCAATCACTTCTAAATCTACTCGAGTGGCTTCTTCATGATACATACGCGTGATTGTGCCTCTGTTGATAGAAGTTTCTCTTGCAACATCTGCAATTTTAAGGCGCTTTTCACCCATTATCGTTGATAAATGACACTTAACCATTACCCTCTCCTATTTCAAATATAGTGCTATTAGCATACAAATTATTCGCTAGACACGCATAGCGCTATTAAGTAGTGCATTTTACTACGTGTTATATCGGTTTAATAGTAAGACCTATCCAATACTAATAAGCTCAATGCTTTCAGTTGTGCTTACTAGCCTTTTACGATAATATACTTATATGAGTACTTACTCATTTGAGTGTATGAATATATAATCATCATAAGGCCTTTACCATGAAAGTAATCGCAGTACTGAACCAAAAAGGCGGCAGCGGCAAGACCACGATAGCCACGCATTTGGCACGTGGGCTACAACTTCAGGGTCATAGTGTGCTACTCGTTGATAGTGATCAGCAAGGCAGTGCTCGCGATTGGAGAGCCGTTGATGAAGACAATCCTGTTCCTGTTATCGGCCTTGATAGGCCAACGCTTGATAAGGATTTAAAAAATGTTTCTGATAAAGAGTTCGTCGTAATTGATGGCTCACCGCAAGCGACCAATCTGGCACTATCTGCCATAAAAGCCGCTGACTTTGTGTTGATACCCGTACAGCCAAGCCCCTATGATGTATGGGCGACCAGTGATTTGGTTGATTTGGTGCAGCAGCGCATCGAGATGACCGATGGTAAGCTCAAAGCCGCCTTTGTGGTCTCTCGTGCGATCCAAAACACTAACATCGGCAAAGAAGTTGCCGCAGTGCTACAAGATTATAATCTGCCCGTTCTTGATGCCAGAATTGTGCAGCGCGTCAGCTATCCAAATAGCGCTTCAGTTGGCAAAACGGTATTTGAGACAGAATCTTCTAAGAGCAGTGCCGTGACTGAGATCACGCAACTGGTCAACGAGGTTAAAACGTTTTTTGATGAGGAAGTAGAGTTATGAAAGCTGGCCGCCCAAGTAAAGATAAAAAAGACGCGCTTGAGTTGTCTGACGTCACTGATAAGCCTAAAAAGAGCACACGAGTCAATTTCAATCTTGATGAAGATACCTACTTTGAGCTTAAACAATACGTCCTTGATAATCGCACAACCGTCACTAAGCTACTCACTGAGATGATTGAGTCACGGCTGAATGAGCGTTGATGCCCATCCATAGCATTGATTTTTAAGAATTTATTTTGGGTGTATATACACCTATATACACATGCCTCATAGCCTCCTTTTCCTTACTTGAACAGCACAGCATAGGAAATCCTTTTTAAACTACTTTTGAAACACTATCTTCTCTAAATAATCTTCTCTAAGCATCTGTACGTTTAATAGGTAATTACCTTCGTCAAAGTAATCTTGAAGGGCTCTTGTTGAAGAAAGCCAGCCCTTACCATCGGTAACCCAAATAAACTCAATACCTTGAGCCTTCCATAGTTCGCTCATCTTTGTATACTCAGAAGCAGTTGATTTAAGTTTCGAGCCATTAGAACCATAAAAGTTACATTCTATAAAATATAGCTGATTAGACTGTTCTTTATAAATCACGTAATCAATTTTCTTTCTTGCTTTGCCTATTTTTACATCTATCCCCCATTTTTGCTTAATGGCTTTCATACCAGCTTGGGGTAAATAATCAAGACCATGCTCATGACAAAGCGAAGCAACGAAAGCATTAACCAGCTGCTCCATTTGCTCACCACCACGATTTTTACGTGAGTTTGAGTCAAGCCCCACTTCAACCCCTGTGCAGTAATCAGGAAGGTTCCTTATTTGTTTCGTTTGGAGCAGCTCTCCAATACCAGAGAGCATTACAAACTCTACTAAACTCCTCAGCTCCTCATCGGTAAACTGTTTGCTATTGAAGTTATAATGCTTGTGAATGTCATTTGTTTTATCTATGAGTATATTGACTGACTTCTCACGTATAGCAAGTAATGCAGGGATAGCCTTAATAGTTTTAGGATACTCATTGAATATATCAAGCAATGCACCTTCAATATCTTCCTTGCCTATAACAGAGTTCAAAAGATGCAACTCCTTCTCTATGGGCTTTATATTATTAAAAACCTTCGACCACTTAACAAAATAGTTATATTGAAGAATTCCTTTCAGGCTCAGAGTGTCGATCAATTTATTAAAGTGAGCTTCCTCACAAAATTCTTTTATCATTTAGTAGTTCCTAATTAAGAGCTCATTAATCTTTCCACGCTTTGACCCTTTGGAGTTAATACTTCTGCTAGCCTGTACACGCTCAATCGTGTACCCAGAGTATAATTCATCGAAGAATGTATTGTTAGCATCAATGTTTGTAGGGTCTGAGTTACTCAAAAGCCACTGGTATCCTTGAGTATCTAGAGCATCACAGTACTCTTTCAGCTTAACTTGGTCATCATCATTAAAGCTTCCTTTAGCATAAGCAGTGAAGCTAGATGAGTCATTTAATGGCTTATAAGGCGGATCAAAGTAGAAAAACGTTGGTAAGCCCGAGCTTTCTTGTGATAAATCTAAGAGAGAGTCAAAGTTCTTATTGTATATCTCTGTGTTAGACAGCAGTTTTGATACATGTCTTATATTGTCTTCAAAGACAAAGCTTGGTCGCTTGTAACTACCAATAGGAACATTAAATTCATTTTTTTTATTTACACGATAAAGCCCGTTAAACCCTGCTCGATTGAGAAACACAAAAAGGGCTGCGTGGTATACAGGGTCAACACTTCTTCCGTTGAACTGCTCTCTCTTCTGGTAATAGTAAGGCTGTTTATCTTCTTTGCTTTCAAGCTTGTCATATTCACTCTGAATGATTTTCAGATGAGCTATTAATTCTTCAGGGTTTGCTTGAACCACCTGATATAGAGTTATTAAATCAGTATTAATATCATTCAATATAACTTTGCTTGGCGGATGCTCACTATTTAAAAGATGAATTGCGACAGCCGCACTTCCACTAAATGGCTCTACATATTGATAGGGCGACTTGTTATATACGTATTCTGGTAACCTCTTAACAATCTCAGGAATTAGCTGACTTTTTCCACCAGCCCACTTTAAAAATGGTTTTGCCACTGCACTCGCCTTTTTGTTTTTTTAAAAAAATATACGCAATATATATAAAATATATACTGCGTATATACCGTATAACTTATATCTAGTTACTCTAACATGTCTGCCAAGAACTCGAGAAGTTGGGGTAAATCAAACTCACCTTCTGCAAACCCTAGTTTTTCACAGCCATCAGGAATAACAACCGTCTGCCCCTCAAACCTTGTATCCTCACTAATAATACGCAAGGTACTAACAAGCTCATCCCTTACGACAGCAGGAATTTGAGAGTCTAGAAGCTCTTCCTCGCTCTCTAATGACATTTTATTGATATTAATCGTCAAGTTCTCTATCTTTATCATCTTCATTTCCTTTATTATAAACCTTGCTTTATTTCTTGTGATTATTATGGAATAAGAGGCTAAAATCAGTACACATTTTAGCCTTGATTATACGGCGCTAACGCATCAATCTTCGGATCTGAGAATAACTCCCGGATGTCATCATCCGTATAGTCCGTGTCATCAGGTTGCTTATGTTGTCCATGCTCCTGCTCAGTTGGCTGATCATTAGCTTTAACTGCTTCTTCATCTAGGCCAATATCACCCCCCAAGCTTTTCACCATACTTGCAAACAACTCTTTGTCTGACTTTCTGGTTAAAAATTGTGGGAAGTTTTTCGCAAAGTAATTTTGAATAAATCTTTCATCCTCACTCTCTCCTGCTAACACCTGTCCTAAAAAAGCGCCCATCAATATTTTTTGTTTGTTTAATCGCTTATCAAGCTTCACTTGCTGCAGCTTAGCTTTACGCTTTAATTCCTCTAAGCGTTGACGCTCTTTTAACTCATTGGCTTCTTGATTATCAAAAATAGATACAGACATCATTAACTCCTTTTATTAATATTGACCTAGCATAGCAAGGCGCTAGGCATCATTCAATCATATATGCTACTCTTTAAGATAGAATAATTATAAATCTGATACATTTTATTTTAATGGGTGATGGTTGCGTCCCCCTGACTAAGGGCGAAGTAACGACTCAGTTTTTAACCTATCCACTTCGTTACTAAATTAAAAACTGAATCGCCCTTCGTTGGGGACACCCCAAACCCCGCACACCACGAAAAGATGTGGTGTGCAAAACCTTTAACCTAAGGCAAGCTATTATGACCATGGTTCATATTGCGACTAAAGCAATTTCTAGAAAAGCAGGACAGTCCGCTGTGGCCTGTGCCGCATATCGCGCTGGTGATGTTTTAGAGGATGCTAAGTATGGCAAGGTTCATGATTACTCTAAAAAGGATGGGGTAATGAGCAGTAATATTGTGATGCCTGCTTCGTTAAGAAAAGGGTATGTCAAGATTGATCGCGAGATACTTTGGAATACTGCCGAAGTATTTGAGGCGCGCTCTGATAGCCGTGTGGCGCGTGAGTGGTTGATTAATTTGCCTTATGAGCTACCTGAAGATGAGCGTCATGCGCTTGCTCTAGAGTTTGCACAGAAGCTGTGTGATGACATGAATGTGATTGCCGATGTGTGTCTGCATCGCCCTGTGATGAAGCTGCCCTTTGATCCTAATGCTAAGCCCAGCTCTAAGCGGCTGCGTGAAGGGGAGCAAAACCCTGACCCGCGTAACTTCCATGCCCATATTATGGTGACGACGCGCGCGCCAGTGATTGAGCCGGATGGTAAGTTGGCATTTGACCCTAAATTTAAAATCCCTTTTGAGTGGTCTAATAAAAAGCGTAAACAAAATGACCTCCCCTCCTCAAGGGAGGAGATTAAGCGTATTCGTAAGCTTTGGGTGGACACTGCCAATCAAAGACTTAAACAGCGTAATTTACCGCTTATGGATGAGCGTAGTTATAAGGACCAAGGACTTGATCAACAGCCCACCATTAAGATGGGGGTTGAAGCGACCGCCATGGAGCGCCGAGGTATTACTACCCAGAAGGGTGAGACTAACCGTAAGATTCAAGCACGCAATTACGCTGTGTTAGAGCAAAGGAGAGAAGATGAGCGACGAATTAAACAATATCGAGACGGACTTGCTTGGGCAACTGGTCAAAATGAGAGATTATCTGGACTCATTGCAGACACAGAACGACGAGCTGATAGCACAAAACGATACATTGAAGACGCAAAATCAGGCACTGCTTGGGCAATTAAGCGATGCGAAAACTTACCAAATAGAATTGATGACGCAGACAAAGCAAACCATAAAGCACAACAAAGAATTGATCTCTCAAAACGCTGGGTTACTGCAAACTCAAAAAGAGCTGCAGACAGCGAATCAATCGCTCAGAGCATCCATCAAAACGCTACAAAGCGAGCAAGACCTGCCCCAACCCCGTTCGATGACAAAGCGCGACGAGCAAGAGCTGCTCGACTTGATCAGCAGCAAGGACGAATTGATAGAGAAACTAGAAGAGCAACTTATGAAGATAAGAGAAGATCTGAACGTGCTGAACAGCTTAAGCTAATACTTGCTCATAAATTACTCACGGCCACCCAACCCGATAATTGTTTGAGACCTGGCTGGAATGAGGACCCTAGTGATTACCCTGATAAATATGACTATAGACAAATTGAGGTAATTAAAGACTTTGTGACATCACTTAATCTTCAAAGTAAGAATTTTAGAGACAATTTGATAGCGGTTAAAAACAAGATTGATGAGCGCTTTATTGCCAACAACAAGGACCTTATCCACCTGGTTAATCATCCTAAGCAGGAGCGTGAGCAGTATAACGAGCGTTTAACGGCGTGGTTTGAATTTAAAGAAGATATTGACCAAAAAAGAGCCGATTTCAACCAAAGCATTATTCCTAAGTTAGGGGGTAGCGCTGGAGAGGTGGGTAGGATGACCCGAGATATCATTTCCTCATTTAACTACCTTGAAGGGTTAGATCGTTTTATTTCTGATGATAAGCAAACCCTAGAGGCCAGAGAATTAGCTCAATCTCATAGATCAGATACGCTAAATAGAACTTGCCAACAATTTAAATATGCCTACTTTGATGTGCTTAAGTTGCCTAGTGGTCAGCGAGAGAGTTATATAAATGCTCTAAATTCGACCGTAGAGGTGTTTAAAAATGTTTATGGCACTCAGTTACCAGATGAACAAAAAAGAGCCATAGAAGATGGTTTACGCTCATTTAATCGTGATGCTCAACGTATGCAATCACCAAGTACAAGTAGAGGTTACAGTCGTTAGGTTAATTGGAACAATTTAAACTGGTGTGATGTTGAACATTAGCACCAGTTTTTATATACCGCTTCTAATTTAATTCTTTTGGGTTTTAAGTTAAGAAAGCGACATTAACTCAAAAACTAAGTTAAAAAAGTTATCCACAGCAAAAAAAAATTTCGCTATTTTTTAAGGGTTTTTATTTAATCCTGCTTAATCCTGTTTAATCCTGTTTAATCCTGTTTGAGGCCTATTTTTCCCCTTTAAAATCAATAACTTACAAGACGAAAAAACAGTAAATGAAGTGAAAAAACAGTAAATGAAGTGAAAAAACAGTAAATGAAGTGAAAAAACAGTAAATGAAGTGAAAAAACAGTAAATAAAACAATTATTGTTTTAACTATTGTTTTTAATTTTGATTTACGATAAATTAATCTTACATTTGAAAGGCAGAGGTAAAAATGGAAGATAATTTAGTGACACAATCAAATGAACTTGTATCTGCATCTTATATTATGTCTGTTAGCGAAAAGGAGTTGTTGTTGGCATGTATAAGCAAGATAGACAGTCGCCCTAATCGACCAGATCAAGTGACAAAACAGACAAAATTTACTATCTCAGTTGATACGATGAAAGAAATTTTTTATAAAAATACGAATAGAGATAATGCATATAGAGATTTAAAAAAATGTGCTGATCGTCTGTTTGATAGAGAAGTAACGATAAAGTTAGAAGATAATAAGACGCTTAGAACTCGTTTTGTGAGTGGTATTTTATTTGATCCTGATCAAGCGGAGATAACGGTTACCTTTGCTGAGGATATACTCCCTTATTTGACTGAGTTATCAGTTAACTTCACCAAGTATCGCCTACACGAAGTAGCTGAACTATCTAGCATACACGCTATAAGACTATATGAATTAGTTGTGATGTGGACTAACCAATATCAGTATAGTAAAGAGTTAGATCTAAACGAATTTAAGGAGATTATGGGTGTTCAGGATAAATACAAACAATTTGGCCAACTTCGACAATTTGTCATTGATAAAGCAATAGAAGAAATTAACGAAAAGACGAATTATCAAGTTAATGTTAGTTATAAAAAAATTAGACGCTCATACGTTAGCTTAACGCTAAAATTCCACAAAAAAGTTTTAGATAAAATTGCTGATAAAGACGGCACACTTTCCCAAAATACTATTCAATCAATCGTTAATAACGTACAGTTTATGAATGATTATAATGACCATCCAAGCCTTAGCTACCAGGGGAAAATGGATACTGATACTTTCAAACGTGAAATGATGAATATCATACAGCGAGAGCCTGAGTCATTTAATAAGAAGAACAAAAGTCTTGATAGCTATTTACCTGCAATTAAATAAGAGTCTATATACTCCGTATATACAAGGTATATATGCAGTGTATTTTTATGTATAACAAAGTTAAATACAGGATGTGGAGAGATGGATGATAATCCTATTTTGGTAATTACCAACCTAGTAGTTATGCTGTTTGTTTTGTTTGCTATAATTTCAGCACCTGAACAATATTTAAGACGACGTAAGAAAAAAAAGAATGGTCTGTTGGTAACGCCAAGGAAAGTTATAATTAGGCAATGGCTAAAAACGTCACTAATAGTGGGTTTGATTTTGATGCCAATAACGAGCTATCTCTTAGGTAGTGAGTTACACTCAATGGGTGTTCCTTCTGGAGATATAATTTTCTTTATTCTAACAGAGGTTATTATAGGCAATATACTTACTACTCTAGGTCTAGGTTATACAATAGCGTATATACGTAAGGGTAAATGGAGTTACTCAAGAAACCCACATTTGGCACAAGTTCATCAGGAATGATGATTTATCTCAATTATACGTTCAAAAGCTAGCAGATAAAGCTAAATCAATACGAAGTTTTGATGCAAACTGTTCGCATTGTGGTAACTCACTACTCTCAAAGTTTAAAAGTAAATTTTTAAACTAAGAAAATGAAACAAAAAAAGCCCCTTACTAGGGACTTTTTAGGTAGTGCGATTTTTACTTATTAAATAAAATCCTCAATTAGCACTTTAGGATTTATGCTATCTAGTAATATGTACTGCAAGGGAATGAGAACAGCTATAATCCATCTAATGAACAAAAAAATCACTTCATAAAGATATTGGTCAACTTGAATGAATGAAACAATAACAAAGGCGATCCATAACACTCTCAGTAACCTAACAGGCCAACCATATACCATAAGCACACCATAGAAGTAATTTTTCAGTGACTAGAATTTAATATTCTACAAAACATTTGTAAAAAAACCCCTTGCTAGGGGCTTTTTTTATCATTATAGCTTTGTACCAATTACCAATCTTCGCTACTGGCTGTTTCTTTAACATCCTTGGCTAAGCTAGAAACTGTTGACTCTAACATTTCTTTAACCACTGTTACGTCTTTTTCAAGTCTTGGAGTGCTGTTTCTTGAGGGTATGGCAATCCCTGCACTATAACTAGCAGGAGTATATATGCTTAAATCTTCAAACGACACTCTTGCTCTATTATCTTTTGAGTCCACTTTAACTGTAAATCTAAGTGACTGATCTTTGACGTTATAGCAAGCCAATGCACCTCCCTGACAAGGCATCGCCATACTTCCCTTTCCAATAATACTGCCTTTTTCAGCATTATCATATTTAATAACGGAGTTAGAGTCGTGAAAGTTTTTAGCAAACCATTGTTTTGAACCATCGTAGATTTTCTTTTGGCTCGTATTAGGTATATCTACAATTTTTTGATATTCAGTTAAAGGCTCTTCAGCCATTTGCATCTCTGGCATAGCCATAGTGGCACAACCAGTTGATAAAATAGCGACCGATGCGACTGCTAGTAATCTTTTCATACATCCCTCAAAGTCTAAGAGTTTTTATTTTTTCTACTTCCTGTCTTAAGTATATTTCATCAGGGTGTATTTCACAATTGTTACGTTTATTAAACATTGTGTATTCACCACAAAAAAAGCCCCCCAGCAGGGGGCTTTTCCATTAAAGACAGCTTAAAACACTCTAAACGAAAGTCATTTAACGTAACGTCTGTTATGCGAATAATGATATTTTCCGTTAAGCCGCATAATTAAAATCTCCCAAGTTTAACTGTACGGATTTGACAGCAAGGGTCAGTCAACGTTCTGGCCGAACTAAAGAAGAGGTGGAACGTGAGGTTGATGATTGGCGTCGTGAGAACGACTACTAGCAACTAGTATTAATTTTAAAATATAAAAACAATAAGATCATACCTTAAATATCGCTCCTAACCGCATTTTTTAAAATGCGGTTTTTTTGTATGTCAATTTCTTATAAAACTAATGCCTAACCCTATTAATAAAATAGTAAGGATAGCTATGAATAGTATCCTGATCTGAACCAGTTGTATTTTTTCTGCAATCTTTATAGCATCTTTAGTACTATTAAATTTTTTAAGTTTGGTCGTTTGTTTTTTCTGGCGCATATTTTTATCCCTTTATAATTTTACTTCATATCTTATGGGATATGAGCTATTCCATTTTTAGTTTAGGCTAAACCTAAATTTATGCCCCTTTATTAGAGGCTATAACAAAGTATAAGGATGTTAATTGAGCCTTTCTTAGGTAGTTTTAGTATATGGTTTTCGGTGAAATTGGACAACCATCTAGAACAACTATGATACTGTACTAGGTATACATCAGAGGACATCATTGAACAAAGAGAGGCTATGTGAACATATCAGTATCAGAAGCATCAAAAAGATGGGGTGTATCAAGGACCACAATCTACAAAAAGATAGATGATGGCGAGCTTTCAAG
>ERZ808037.1181-NODE-1181-length-18392-cov-3.739066_pt1 | contig 18392 bp, 13 predicted proteins | sample MGYA00380190_ERZ808037 | MGnify/ENA primary metagenome ERZ808037 (study PRJEB31490, sample SAMN06133399) | mouse gut metagenome | isolation source: J9 | host: mice | place: China: Chengdu | collected 2015-05 ... | reverse complement strand
TCATGGCGGAGAAGCGTCGCATAAAACCGGCTGCAGAGAAACCCCTGGAAACATATCGATTCACGAGGAGGAAAGCTTATGAGTGATAATCACTATAAAATAGCAGGAAATGTAGTGATCCCGCAAGAAAAAAAGGAAGAATTCAATCAATATATCCTGCAGATTTTGTACAAGGGCGGAATCAGGAAGACGGAACAGATGGAGCTTGGGGGAAGGAAAGTCACGGTTGTCAGCCGCCCGGTACCGGATTCACAGGGAATCGTCAGTTTCGACTATTCGATATTTGAGAAGAGAAAAAGGGAGACCGCGACTTATAATACCAATACATGTGAACTGATTGCGCCGGACAGAGGATATCAGGAGTTCGGTGTGGTGATGAATATGATTATGGTGATGCAGGAGGCATATTCCGCAGGCCAGTGCTATCTGATGTACGAAGACAGGCCATGTAAAGTGGACGGATATGTCGCTTTGATAAGAAAGCTGTTGGGAATCAATCCGGACTTTTCCCATCGGGCGAAGCTGTGGGATATGCTTCTTTTCCTGAAGAACACGGAAGAATATCAGAATATCACAGCCGAAATGATGTGGGACACATATTCCTTTGATCTATGCCAGCTGGATTTCAATCAGTTTAGGGCGGCTTATGGAATCGACTCCAAGGAAATTACAGCCCCCCAGGAGCCTTTTCAGGGGGGAAAGGATGAGATAAGGAAAGCGCCGAAAGGGAAGCTGAAATATTATGTCTATCAGATGATAAAGCGTCTTGTGGCGGAGAGACAGGAGGAGGGCCTGGAGCTCTTTCTGCGGGAACTGCTGGACGCCAATCTGTCAGGCAGAAAAGCTTTGGCGGAAGATGCCCTGTACGGGGCAATCGCGGAAACGTCTCTTTATGTATTGCCCTCCGTAATCGTCCACGCCTGGGCGGCAGCTGTGGGCCGTGACTTCTGGGATGCCTGGAATGGCCTGGGCGTAAAAGGATATTCGGAAATCATCGTAGAACAGGGGACAGAGAAAGATGCGGTTCATGAGGAAGACAGAATGACTCTGCCCTTTTACAAAGCGATACAGAGAGAGGATGAAGATGAATTCCTGGAATTCTGGAGAGACAAAAAGCTCCATCTATCGGAAGACATGAAAGAATGCCTGTCCGGGTGGCGGAGAGGTTTTCGGAGGATGCATCTGGAGGGCGATTTTGACGCGGAGGATTTTCTGGCACAGATTGTCGTGGATCTGGACAGTGACTGGGGATGTCGTCTGGTAGACAAGGACTTCGTCACGGAATTCATAGAGCATAAAGATGAGGAGAATTATAAAAAGGCACTGTTGCTGTACAGAGAATTCATGGATGAGGATACAGAATATTTTCCCGAACTGACGAAAAAACAGGCAAACCGATGGATTGTCAGAAATAACCGTTATACCTTTGACTTTACGGCAATGAGCGCATTTCAGTCATTGCTCATAAATCATAAGCACAGATTTGAGATTTTGGGCTTTTAGCGAGGAGGGATGGCATGGGGACATTTGGATATTATACGGGGAGAATGGATATTCCGGACGAAAAGAAAGAGGAATTTGCCAGGCAGGTGGCCAAATTGCTGTATTATGGAGGAATGATGCAGTTTGAACAGATAAGCATGTATGGCCATGATATGGGGCTGTTAAAACCTGTGGAACTTTATCCGGGAGGAAAGGCACATTTTCATTTCAACTATTTTGAGGATGACAGCTGGGAAACCGCTGTGTTCGATGCCGATAAGGCGTATTTTAGCTCAGAAAAAATAGGCGGCCAGGAATTTTGCGATGTCGTCACTGCCGTCCATTTTCTGTATGAGATGTATGATGACGGGTTCGGATTTACGGAAATCAATGGAGAAATAGTCAATGACATACATTATGTCGGCTGGATAAACCACCTCCTGGGAACAGAGTTCTCCATGAAGAAGCGATTCCGGATTTGGGAGAACATGGAAGAATATGCGCTGGGACGTGTGGGAAGGTACAAGGAGCCCATAGAAGTCCATGCGATGGAGTTCATACCGGCGGACATGAGATACGAGGCCGGAGGGACGGAGCTGAGCGACCTGCTGTACATCTTTCATGGAACGGAGACACTGACGGAAACGGAGGTAGAAGCCGGTACCTATCCGGCGGATATCTATGGCTGTAAAAAGGCGCTGGAGGCATTTTTTGAGTCGAATCCGGGCGAGGATGCCGTCAGCCGGATCTGGGAACTGCTCGGGAAGAACAGAGAGGAGCGGAAGAAAACGAAAGGGACTGAGCTGGGAGACATCGGAAGTTTTTCGTTGATTCTGCCTGCCAGAGTGATTGCCTATTTGACCACAGAGCTAAAGAAACAGGGGTTCTGGGAACAATGGAAAGAGATTTACAGGACAGTCTATCATGATGAGAGAATGAAAAAATATGCGTCCAAGGCGCTGGAAAAGGAGAGGAAAGAGCTGATTGAGGAGCCGGTTCCTCCTGTGGGGACAAGCGCGTTTCTTCGCCAGGATGGATATTTTGCCTTTTACGACACTCCGGAGGAGCTGATGGGCAAGCCGAATTACTATATATCCGATGATGACAGGCTGTATTGGTGGGATGGGACGGATGAGGTGATTCTTTCAGAAGAAATGGACAAGTGGCTGAGGGAGCTGGCGGCCCGTCACAAAGAGATAGCAATGGAAATAAATGGAGATATGGCGGATGCGGATGGGTTCCTCAGGGAGTTCTTAGCGCTTCTTGCTGGAATCGATCAGTATTATAAGCGTATCTTTCCCTTTCAGAGCATGTTCTATGAATTTCTTCAGAACGGCTGTAAAGTGGAGTATCGGGCAGCCACAGAGCTGTTGAAAAGGCTTTCCGATGAAAACAGGGAGGAGGGTAAGATTATAGAGAAAGCAAGGTACAGCTGGGATATTACAAGCCGCAACGTGACCCATAATATAGGGCGCTTGAGACTGAAAAGATATCTTAGTGTTATGGCGAACCGTGCTTTGCGGCAGAAGTATTTTGGGTTTTAATACCGTTATATGAGGGATGACGGTGGCATCAGGCCTTTTCCTGATGCTGGCGCTTCGCCTGCAGCTGGGGCAGAATGTCCCTGGGCAGGACGAGCAGCAGAGTGCCCTTTTTTACGGAAATGGAGCTTTCTATCCCCTTGAACTCATTGCTGATGCCAAGGGGAAAAGTGCTGTGCAGGACGGCATTGTTGAGTTCATATTTCAGGCCCCGCAAGTTTACGCCCTGGCATTCATCTGTATAGGAAAAAACAGACAGAAATCCCTGGTCTCTCCTGGGCAGCGTCAGCTGGCAGTCGGTAATCGCCGTCAGGACATTGTCTCCGTCATAAAGGAAGCCCTGTCTGCCATCCTGGGACAGGAAAGCCAACAGCTGGATATTGGCGATGGTATGCTCGATGCGTCCCCCTGTGCCGCAGTAGAGATGGAACTGGGAGAAGCCCTCCATTATGCCCTCTTTCAGGGCGGCCAGGGTATCCGTGTCATCCTTGTGGGGATTGAGCCGGACTACGTTGGAATGGGTGGGGCAGTACCCCAGGGTATCGAAATCCCCGATGATCAGGTTCGGTTTGATGCGGGCTTCCTCTACATAGCGCAGCCCGCCGTCCACGGCGATCACATAATCATTTGCGGTTGGAGTGAAGTCAAGTCCTGTGTTCTTGCCTGCGCATACCAGATAGCAGATTCCCTGTTTCATAGAGGAGGGCTCCTTTCTTTATTTAGTGCACGCTCTTTACCTATTTCTTCCTCTATTCTATATCAGTTGTATGAGAAAAACAAGGACAAATATTTTGGATTGTACGAAACCGGAGCCATTCGCGGAAAGGCACTATTTATACTCACAAGCGATGAAATCTGCCACGATGTTCCCAGCGCCGGGGAAATGGAACGCCCTCATAAATCTTTGGATTGGTCATTATCAAACTGGGCGATATGGTGTATACTGGAGAGGAAGGGAGCGAAGGAAAAGGCAAAGGAGTATTACGACAGGTTTGCCGTAGAAGCATGACATTTCATCCCAAAAGGACAGACACACGGCAGAAATCCTGATGTAAGTATGAAAGCCGAAACCTTATATCAGGATTTTTTACACCCAGAAAATAGAACAGGAAGAAGAAAGCAGGTCTGAGTTTTATGTTTTAAGTCTGGGCTTCGGGGTCTGGGTTTGGTTAAAGTTTGGGTAGGGGGTTGGTTGGAGCTGAAATCATAGTTGTGCAATGGATTGAATGAGTGTATAATAGAATTTAGATAATAGAATCACTCGAAAAGTGCCTGAACAGGGCATTTTTTCGTATACAAAATGAGGGGGATGCCATAGCCAGCGGGAGCTTAGGAACGTCATGCCAATGGAGGCGACAGGAGCCTGGAGAGCGCTATATAGGCGTAAGCAACGGAATCTTCAGCGAGTCGTACTAGAGCTGGAACGGGAGATTCAGGTTTTCAGTAGGAGCGAGAAAGAATCTATGAAAAAGAAAAGGACAGGATACGAAGAGAATCGAGAGGTCAGGTATCGCATTCGGCGGCTGGTCTGCGGGCTGGCCATGGCCGTGCTTTTGGCGGGCTGCGCGGACGGGCGGGAGACAGGAGACGGTGCTCGTGGAGCCGATGATATAATGGTGCCTATAGGGGAATCTGACGGAGAAGCCGTGGGGGAGCCTGATGGAGGGCTGGGCGAGACATCCCATAGGGAATCGGCAGAGAATTCCCCGGAGGGATTGGATGGAAACCTGACTGAAAGAGTCGACCAGGAGGAAAGGAATCCCGGCGCAGAAGCAGGCGGCGGAGCACCTGGAAGTTCAGGTGAGACAACAACAGGGAATGGCTCTGGGGGAAACGGCGATGGATTGACGGCAACCGTTTCTGGGGAATCTAACGGCAGACCGGGAGGGACTGCTGACGGGGAATCCATCGGGGGGCTGCCCGGGGATACCGGCCAGGAGCGGGCAGAGCCGACCGGTGAACCGGAAATCACGCTGGTGATGGTAGGCGATATTCTGCTGCACACGCCGGTGGCGGAGAGCGGCTTGCGGGAGGACGGAAGCTATGACTTCAGCGCAGTCTTCGCCCAGATGAAAGAGGAGATCCAGGCGGCGGATTTGGCGCTGGTGAACCAGGAAGTCATCCTGGGCGGGGCGCAGCTTGGAGTCTCGGGCTATCCGGCTTTCAACGCGCCCTACGAGCTGGGGGATGCCCTGGTGGACGCGGGCTTCGATGTCATCCTCCATGCCACTAACCATGCTCTGGACAAAGGAAAGAAAGGCATCCAGAACTGTCTTTCTTTCTGGCAGGAGAATTACCCTGACACGGCGGTGCTGGGCATCCATGACAGCCAGGAAGCACAGGAGGAAATCTATGTGTATGAGAAGCAGGGGATTCGGATAGCCATCCTGAACTACACTTACGGCACCAACGGCATCCCCCTTCCCGGGGACATGCCCTATGCCGTAGATCTGCTGGACAGGGAAAGAGTGGCGGATGATCTGCGCAGGGCCGGAGAGCTGGCGGACTTCGTGGTAGTCTGCCCTCACTGGGGGACGGAGTATACCCTGAGCGCCACCAGGGAACAGGAGGACTGGGCCGCGCTGTTTGCGGAAAACGGTGCAGACCTGATTCTGGGCACCCATCCCCATGTGATTGAGCCCGTGGGATGGGTCAATGGCGGAACAGCGCCTGATGGGGAATCCGGCCAGGAGGCTATAGCGCCCGGCGGCACGTTGGTCTACTATTCCCTGGGGAATTTCGTGAACTGGACTTCCGGCACCGGAGCCGGGGTGGCCAACCGGATGGTGGGCGGCATGGCCAGGGTGACCATCGGCCTGGACGATGCCGGAGAGGCTGTCATAAAGGCCTATGATGTGGAGCCCTTGGTCTGCCATGTGGAGCAGGGCTTCGGCGGCGTCACGGTCTATCCGCTGGAAGAATATACGGAAAATAAAGCAGAACAGAACGAAATTGTGAAACAGGACAGCAGCTTTTCCCTGGAATACTGCAGGCAGCTTGTTCGGGATGTCTTTGGGCAGAACCAGTGAGACATGGATAGCTTTTAACGCCGACTCATACTCATATTTGACACATGCGCAGCTTCGGCATGCGTTGACAAATGGCCACCTGAATGCTAAGCTGATAGAGTGAAGGGTAACTTTGTGGCAGTTCCTAAAAATCTGAGAGAAGATTAGGACAGAAGAATTAAAGGATGGTGACCGGAATGGAAAACGCTGATGCGAGAAGCAGATGGAGGAAAGCGGCAGTCTGTCTCCTGTGCATAGCGCTGATGGTGGAGGGCGGCCTGCTTTTCTATTTTTTGATATATAAAGTCGAACCGATTTTTGAAAAGATGACATATGAGTACGGCGAGAAAGTCAGCCGGGATATCGAGGACTATATCGCAGGCACGAACTGGTCGGTCGGTTTGGGGGAGCTGGATCTGTCCCGGGTGGACGAGGAAGAGACGGGCACTTATGAGGCGGTGGTCCGCCATGGGAGGAAAGAGTTCCTCTATGAAATCACGATTCAGGATACGGTGTCCCCGGAGATACTGTGGAGGGAAGGGCAGATTTATCTGGCCACGGGCAGGGACTGTGCGGTGGAGGACGTGATTGAGGGCGTGGAGGATGTAGATCCCAGGGCGCAGGCTTTTTTTCTGGAAGGGGGCGAGACGCTTTCAGAGATTCGCTTCGACCAGGTGGGGGAGTACACGCTGGAGGTGCTGGCTTTAGACCGTGCAGGCAACGAGACGCAGGGAGAGGTTTCGGTCCTTGTGGACACGCCGCCGTCTATCGAGGGAATCCGCAGCTTCTATGTGGTTCCGGGAAGCGACCCGGACTATCTGGAACAGGTGTCGGCTCAGGATGATTTAGACGGGGATTTGACAGAGTCCATACAGGTGGATGATTCCAGGGTGCAGCTGGATCAGGAGGGCGTATACAGGCTTCGTTATCTGTCCCGGGATGGATATGGGCTGGAGACGGTGGAGGAGACCCAGGTGATGGTGGCGGCTCCGGAGGAGATACAGGAGCTGATTGGACACAGACAGATTGACTATCGGGTGGACTGTATTATGGGGGCGCCCAACATATATGACGGCGGCGTCTCGGAGCATGAGGACATGGTGGAGACGCTGGAATACATGCGCCCGGCGATCGTGCAGCTTTTTCACAGCACCGGGAGAGGCGGCTATAGCGCCGGCTCCGGCTATATCATGGAGATAACGGAAGATACCGTATATATCTGCACGAATAACCATGTGCTGGAGAAATATGCTGACTGGGACGTCTTCTTCTTTGACGGGACGAAAATTTCAGGGCACCGTCTGGGAACCAGTGAAGTCTACGATGTGGGCGTGGTGGAAGTGGCGCTTTCCGATGTGCCGGAGGAACTTTTGAACCGGCTTATGACGGTACATATCGACAGGACATATTGGGAGAGCCTGAACCAGCAGGGAATCGTCCTGGCCCTGGAGCGGGTGGACAAAAGCGGGGGCCTGGTGCATACCAGTACCGGGAATCTGATTAAGATAAAACAGGATTTCGATTGGTTCGACCAGAGGCCCCACACGGAAGTGACGCTGGAGCTGGTGCATGGAGACTCCGGCTCGGCGGTGCTGGACGGTTACGGAAATCTGATCTGCATGGCGTTCGCCTATTCCACGGATCCTACCAGATACTGGTGCGTTCCGCTGGACGGGATACTGAGCTGTTATGAGGAGATTACGGGGAGAGTGCCGTATGTCTACTGAGGGGCTGTAGGGAATTGTTAAGGTTGGCTTACTTATCGTCAATATGAATGTCAGGCTAAATATAAATCAGTCGGAACACTGGCGGAAACAGGCGATATGGGCGGGTATTGGAGACTGCCGGAGGCTGGAATGGAATACGTAATCAGTGTGCGAAAGTTTTGGGGGACAGCCGAGAGGACTGGAAAAAGTATTCTGTGGATGTATATGTAAAATAGGCAGAATCAAGGAGGATGAAGGATGCTTTGGATTAAGAACGGAACAGTGCATGACGGTGTGCACAGAGAAGGATACCTGGCGGACATTTTGGTGGAGGACGGCAAAATCAAGGAAATCAGGGGGCATATGGAAGGAGAGCATTCCATGGAAGAAAAGCATTCCATGGAAGGAGAGCGTTCCATGGAAATTCCGGCGGGAACCGAAATCGTGGACGCGAGTGGTCTGCAGGTATACCCCGGCTTCGTGGAAGCCCACGGGCACATCGGCCTGGACGGCTACGGCATCGGCTATGAGGGGATGGACTATAATGAGCTCAACGATATTATTAGCCCCCAGATGCGGGGCATCGACGGCGTGAAGCCCATGGATCCGGCGCTCCCCAAGGCGGCTGCGGCAGGGGTGACCTGTGTCTGCGTGGGGCCTGGCAGCGCCAACGTGCTTGGCGGTACTTTCACCACGATTAAGACGGTGGGCAAACGGGTGGATGACATGGTAGTACGGGAAGGCGTGGCCATGAAATGCGCTTTCGGCGAGAACCCCAAGCGGGTATACCGGGACAAGAAGGATTCCAGCCGCATGACCACCGCCGCGCTTCTTCGGGAGATCCTGTTCAAAGCGAAAGAGTACATGGAGAAAAAGGAAGCTGCGGGAGACGACATCTCCAAGCGTCCGGCTTTTGACATGAAGCTGGAGGCCCTTCTCCCTGTGATGAGAAAAGAGATTCCCCTGAAGGCCCACGCCCACGCCACGGAGGATTTGTTCACGGCTCTTCGCATTGCGAAGGAGTTCGATTTGAAGATTACGCTGGAGCATGTGACGGAGGGGCACTTGATTGTGGAGGAGCTGGCGAAGGAGAATGTGCCGCTGGCCGTAGGCCCTACCCTTACCAGCGCATCCAAGTTCGAGCTGCGCAACAAGAGCTGGATTACGCCCGGCGTCCTGGCGGCTGCGGGTTGTCAGGTGTCCATCATCACGGACTCCCCGGTGATTCCCCAGGAGTATCTGCCCCTTTGCGCGGGACTGGCGGTGCAGGCGGGCATGGATCCCTTTGCCGCCCTCCAGGCCATCACCATCAATTCCGCAAAGCACGCGGGGATTGCGGACAGGGTAGGATCCCTGGAAGTGGGTAAGGACGCGGATATCGTCATCACGGACGGCTGTCCCTTTGAAGTCTCCACGAAGGTGAAGCATGTGTTCATTGACGGAAAAGCGGTCTGCACAGAGTGAAGGCGGGATGATTCGGCTATGCAGAAAGACCATATGACAAGTAATGCGGAGATTCCGAGAGGACATAAGAATGGTATAGGAGGACAGACAGGATGTATCAGATTATAGACGGAAAAAAGATAGCACAGGAAATCAAGGATGAGCTGAGGGAGAAGGCCGCGGCCATGAAAGCCCAGGGGACAGAGCGCTGCCTGGCGGTGATACAGGTGGGGGCAGACCCGGCGTCCTCCGTGTATGTCAGGAATAAGAAAAAGGCCTGCGAGTACGTGGGAATCCGTTCCCTTTCCTATGAACTGCCTGAGGAGACCACAGAGGATGAGCTGCTTAGTATTATCAGGGAATTGAATGAACGTAAGGATGTAAACGGGATATTGGTACAGCTCCCGCTGCCGGAGCATATCGATGAGGCAAAAGTGCTGCTTGCCATCGCGCCGGAGAAGGACGTGGACGGTTTCCATCCCGTGAGCGTGGGGAACCTGAGCATCGGCAGGCCGGGGTATGTATCCTGTACTCCCGCGGGCGTCATCCAGCTGCTGAAGCGCTCGGGCATTTCAATAGAAGGAAAGGAGTGCGTGGTGCTGGGCCGGAGCAATATCGTGGGCAAACCCATGGCCATGCTGCTGCTGCGGGAGAACGGCACGGTGACAGTATGCCATTCCCGGACGAAGAACCTGAGGGAAGTCACGAAACGGGCCGACATCCTGGTGGTGGCCGTGGGCAGGCCGAAGATGGTGGACGAAAGCTATGTGAAAGACGGCGCGGTGGTCATAGACGTGGGAATCCACAGGAATGAGGATAATAAGCTCTGCGGCGACGTGGACTTCGACAGCGTGGCACCGAAGACATCCTACATCACGCCCGTCCCCGGGGGAGTAGGTCCCATGACCATAGCCATGCTGATGGCGAACTGTGTGGCGGGCATGGGGGAATAGGGTGTCATATGATTTCAAGTGAAAAAGCGGCGGAGAAGAATCTGCCGCTTTTTAGAAGTTTTTTGAATTTTGATTGCATCGGAAACCGGAATGTGATATACTGCTTTTGTAACAACAAATTCGATAAGCAGGATATTCTTGCTGCGGACAAAATCCGCAGGACTTGAGTTCAGATATTTTCTATTTGTCAAAAATCCCTGCTTAAACTCAAATTTATAAAACGTGCGGGGATGAGACTGGAATGTAAGGCTTCTGGAAGAAAGTTTCCGGCTTTCCATGTCCTAGCCTCTCGCGGAAAGGAGAAAATGGGAGAGCCGAACAATGCGCTGAAAGTCTACATGAACAGACAGGACAGGATCAAGTCTGTGCTGGAATATTATCTGGGGACGAAGCTGCCGCCGGATTGGAGATGCGAAGAGACAGGAGGGTTCCTGACTGTAAGGAATTCCAAGGGAAACCTATCCTTTCGTGAAAGGGATTTTTTGGGGAAAGCCCAGGCCTGGGGAGTCCGTTTCCTGTTGGGGCTGGAAAACCAGGACAGCATCAACTTGACCTATCCCTGGCGGCTTATGGAGCTGGATTGTCTGACCTACGAGCGTGAGATTGAACGGATACAGGAGAGGAATGAACGTGACGAAGTGAAGTACAGGGCAGAGGATGATTTCAAGTACCGTTACAGGAAAGACGATTGCCTGAAGCCTGTGCTGAATCTGACCTTATACTGGGGCAAGAAGAAGTGGAAGAAGCCGCAGAATCTGAGAGACATGATGGACAGTATGGAGGGGCTGCCGGAAAAGCTGCAGCGCCTGGCGGGGGATTACCAGGCCCATATAGTATGCATGCGGGAGATTCCCGAGGAAGATATCCAGAAGATGGATTCCGACTTGAGATATGTGCTGGGCATCTTGAAACGGACTGCTTCTCCAAAGCAATACAAGGAATACATCAGGGAGAACAGGGCATATTTCAGCAGGATGCCCAAAAGTGCTGTGGATGTCATAGATGCATGTACCAATATAAAGAATATTACGGAAAAACTGGAATATACACTCAATGCAAAGACCGGAGAGGAGGCGGCGGATGTGTGTAAGGCATTGGACGAGATAGAAAGAAATGCGGTGAAGCGTGGATTAAAGAAGGGCGTAAGGCAAGGCGTAAAGCAAGGCGAAAGACGGGGCGCTTTGATGATGCTGTTTTCGCTGGTAAACGATGGGCTCCTTAATGTGGGGGAAGCTGCCAGGAGAGCAAAGCTGTCGAAGGATGTTTTTTGCGCCAAAATGACAAAAGCCGGATATAAGAAGCCGATATAGAAAGCCGGGGAGCCGATGGCGGAGTCGGCGGACACTATGTTGGTGTTTTCAAGTAGCCTGTCAAGGATGTGCAGGTTCGCTGTGCGGCGTTTGGTGGGACAAGGCAGAGAGTGAAACAACGGAGGGGCGGGAAAAAATGCGGGTAGCCATATGCGACGACGAACCCCAATACAGACAACTGATACATGAGAAATTGCTCCAGGACAGCATCCGCTACGATTACGAGGCGGAGATTTCGGAATACGAAAGCGCCGCGGAGCTTCTGGCGGCGATGGAAAAGGGGTATTCTGCTGAAGTATATTTCCTGGATATCCAGATGTCCGGCGGCGAGGACGGCATCTGGGCGGGCCGGGAGCTGCGCAGGCGCGGCGAGAACAGCCTGATCGTCTATATCACAGGTTATATCGACTATGTGCAGATAGGGTACGAGGTAAGGGCGTTCCGCTATCTGCTGAAAGGCCAGATAAACGAAAGCCTGCCCAGGGTGCTGGGGGATATCAGGAGGGAGCTTTCCGGCAGCTCCTATTTTTTTCATGCAGGCGGAGCATTTGTGCGGGTAGAGAAAAGGGATATCCTGTATCTGGAGAGCCGCGCCCGGATCCTGCGTCTGGCGACGACACAGAGGGAGTACAGCTTTTACGACAATCTGGAGCATGCGGGGCTGGAACTGGGGGAATCTTTTCTGCGCTGCCACAGGAGCTTTCTGGTAAATATGGATCGGATTCGGAAGTATTCGGGCAGTGAAATCCTACTGGAGGGCGATATCGCGATTCCAATCAGCCGTTCCCATAGGAAAGCGGTGAAGCAGAGGCTGATGCTGGAGATGAAGTGACGGGCGGGCAGAGGAAAGAGGATGCGGATATTCAATTTATGCCTGACAGGGCTGCTGACCGCATATGCGGTATATAGTCAAAAACGATACGGTGACAGGAAAGCCGGTGTCATGGGCACAGGCTTTTTTGCCATTGCCTTTTATCTGGACAGCATCTTCTGGCTGATTTTGAAAAATGCGGCAGTCGGCAGCCATCCGGTTCCCACAGGCTCCGGTGGCATGGGAGCGGAGCCGGGAATGGCGTTCCAGCTGATGGGGATTCTCATCTCCAAAAGCATTGTGGTGATTGGCCTGACGGCATGGACGATAATCAGGCAGAATTTTTCCGTAAGAAGCGCAGACGGATCGGGAATGCAGTCAGACCGCGAGGAATCAGGCGGCTGGTATGCGGGAAGCCGACAGGGAAGCTATAGCGGCCGATATGGTGGCCCGGCATCGGGGAAAGGCTGGCAGTATCTGGATGGCCTGACAGTGGGGATTGGCGTATTTTCCGTGTTACTGGCGCTGGAATGCATGGACTCCGGCAAGGATGACTTTAAGGTGGCGCTGCGCCTGGTCTTTCTGCTGCTTCTTTTGGCAAGCTACTATATTTCCCTCTTTTTTTACCGGAAAAAAATGTACGACAGGGAGCGGATGGCGGAAATCCAGATGCAGAGGGACGAGGCTAACCTGTATCTGAGGAATGTGGAGGAGCAGTACCAGCGGACGAGGGAGCTCTGGCATGACCTGAAGAACCATATCAGCCTTTTGAGCCTGCTCCTACAGGAAGAAAAGTACGGAGAAATGGCAGATTATCTGCGGATATTCGGAGATGACGTGGACAGCCTGACGCTCCCGGTGAAAAGCGGCAACCTGGTGGTGGACGCGCTGCTTGCGGATAAGGTGGCAAAGGCAAAAAAGGAAGACATCCAGGTGGAACTTTCCCTCTGCGACTTGACAGGGCTGCCGCTGAAGCCGGATGAGATCTGCAGTCTGCTGGGAAACCTGCTGGACAATGCCCTGGAGGCCAACAGACAGGTGCCGGAGGGGAAGTTCCTTTCGGTGGAGTGCAAGGAAGTAAGGCATTCCATGGAAGTAAGGCATTCCATGGAAGTAAGGCATTCCATGGAAGTAGAGCATTCCTGGGAAAGGATGGATTTCTATTATATCAAAGTGCAGAACGCGGTTGCAGGTGATGGGAGCGTTGATTTGAAAGCGATGCAGACACGGGGTTCCGATAAGCCGCAGGTACAGGGCGCTGATAAGCTACAGGCACAAGGCGCCGATAAGTTGCCAACCCCCAAGACCGACAGGCGCAATCAGGTAGGGCACGGGCTGGGGCTGCGCAGCATGGAGCGCATCGTCCATGCCTGCGGCGGAGAACTGGCGGTGGAGCGCAGGGAAAGCCGGTTTACCGCAGTGGTGCGATTGCCGCGGACAGTTATAAGATGACATATGCGTGGCGTTAATCTACTATCGGGAGGGACTGCAAGGAGACGCGGAGATATCCGTGCAAGCGGCCTGGCATAATGAGGGTTTCAAGGTACAAATATATCACAAAAGAATAATTGTCTCTTGAAGCTTTCAACAAGTTGTTTTTGAATGCAATTATATAGTATGTTATCCTATCTATGTAAAATGGAATCAGGCCAAAAAGGAAAACGATTTAGGAAAAGGATATACAACAGATATGAAAGAATACAAATTGACTGAAAACATAGGATACGTAATCCGTTCAGTGTGCAAATGGGATAAGAACATAAGTTTCATCCTGTCGATTGCAGTGGTCTTCCATGCGGCGTTTCCATATATGTATCCCATCATAAGCAGGCAGGTAGTCAACTGTATCCTGGAGGAGAGAGGTTACCCGGAACTGATCTATGCGGTATCAGGGCTCAGCGGAATCTTTTTGCTGCTTAAGGTCGTTTATTCCAGACTGAACCTGTCGTTATGGTGGAGGTTTTTCTATGTAAAGAGCAAGTTTGCCGTTCAAAAAATGGAAAAGGTCATGGATATCCCATATGATGCGCTGGAGGACAAGACCGTCCTGGACAAGATGGAAAAGGCAGAGCAGTCCGTCCAGGGAACGAACGGGGCAGAGGGCATGCTGTATTCTATACAAAGCGGCATGGTATGCGTGATAAAAATCGTCCTGTCCGCCGCCGTGATGTCCATCCTGTCGCCGGTCATAGCAGCCGCGGCCCTGGCGCTTTCCCTGCTGAACTATAAGGTGGTGTCCAGGACGAAGCGGCTGGACATAGATATCCTGTACGACCAGATGGCTCCTGTAGCCAGAAGAAGCGATTATTGGACAAGGGTCTCTTATGACAGGGACTACGCAAAAGAGATCAGGATCTTCGGCCTGAGGGACTGGGTATTCGAGAAGCTCCATGCCCAGAACGAGAAAGCCCGCCATCTGCTCAAAGCGTCTAAGAAGAACTGGTTTCAGGCCACATTCCTCAATAATATGATCAGCCTGGCCCAGAAAGGGATGGTCTACGGATACATAATCCATGGTACCTATACAGGGAAGATCGGCATAGCCGATTTCATATTCTACACAGGATGCATCATGATACTGTTCGACGCAGTCAGCGAGCTCCTGGATAACTTTTCGACTCTGAATAAGCAGTCCATGGAGGTGACGCAGTACCGCAGCTTCATGGAACATCAGCTCCAATCTCAGGGGGGACGCCCCATAGAGCCGGTGGATCATGCCGACATAGAATTCAGGAATGTGTATTTCAGGTATGAGGGACAGAAGACATGGGCGGTGGAGGACTTGTGCCTGACCATACATCAGGGTGAAAAGATAGCCGTCGTAGGCAGGAACGGAAGCGGCAAAAGCACTTTGATAAAATTGCTGTGCCGCCTATACGAGCCCACGAAAGGCGAGATTCTGCTGAACGGCATCAACATCAACACCTACGACAGGAACGATTATTATAGGCTGATAGCGCCGGTATTCCAGGAAGTGATAGTGTTCGCCCTGAGCCTGAAAGAAAACGTGGCGTTTTCTGAAACCGGCCGGGAGGAGGAAGAAAGGGTGCTGAAAGCCATAGCGGAAGCCGGTTTAAAGGAGAGGGTCGCCCTTATGAAAAAGGGCCTGGATTCCGAGATGTCAAGGATCATGGATCCCGACGGGGAAGAACTGTCGGGAGGAGAGAAGCAGAAGATAGCTGTGGCAAGATCTGTCTACAAGACGTCCGTCATAGACATCCTGGACGAGCCGACGGCGGCGATGGATCCGATCGCGGAGAGGGATCTGTACGAATCCATGGACGGGCTGATGGAGAACAAGATAGGTGTATTCATATCCCATCGCCTGTCCTCCACGAGATTCTGCGACCAGATCCTGTATATGGACGGGGGAAAGATATTGGAGAGAGGAGACCACAGCCAGCTGATGGCGCTGGGGGGTGAGTACAGCAGGCTGTATATGCTCCAGGCACAGTATTATGCGGAGGAAGAAAATGGCTGAAGATGTAGGAAAAAAGACGAAAGCGTTGTCGTCAATAAAATATATGATCCAGGTCATCTGGGAACAGGACAGAAAGTATCTGCTCTATATGATGCTGGAGATCATCCTGAAGCCCGTGAGGAGCGTGTGGACGGTCATGCTGCCTATGAAGATCGTCGAAAACCTGACAGCACATGACCTGTCCGGGGCAATCCGGTATGCGTCCGTATTCCTGGCAGGCGAGCTGGCCATCAAGACCGTGCTGGACTACCTGGACTATCGCTCCCATGTGTGCGAAGACAGCTTTGACTATATCTTTTATGAAGAGTTCTGCAGCCTCTGCATGGGGATGCCATATGAGGCGACGGAGAACAGCAGGAAGCTGGATTGGATACAGGACGCGAAAAACGGCCTCGACTGGTCAGGGAGGGTTGCATGCGCGGTGGACGCGGTCAAGGAGATAATAGCAGCCGTCCTATCGCTCCTGTCGGTATTTTCCATCATATGCAGGGACACTCCCCTGTTGATTCTGCCGGTCGTCTTCATAGTGGTCATGGAGAGCCGTCTCCAGAAAAAAGAGATAGAGGAGAACCAGCGCTACTGCAGTGTCCTGCCAGGCCTGAACAGGAAGATGGACTATTATCTGCACGAGACGTCCTCCTATGAATACGGCAAGGACATAAGGCTTTACGGAGCCAAGGCGCTGCTGCTGGACAGGGCGCGGAAAGTGGCGGAGGAGAATGCGGAAGAGATGAGGAAGACAGCGAAGAGGACGGCTGACATCAGGGCGTTTTCGCTAACCATGGAGACGGTGGCCGATGTGGTGCAGTATCTGTATGTGGGGATTTATGCGCTTGTGAACCATGTCCCCATAGCGCGGTTCACGATGCTCATCAGCAGCACGTCCGTCATGGCCTCCTCCATAGAGACGATGTTCCGGGAATACAATAACATGCTGGAGGGGACAGAGTACTTTTACAGGTACTGGGCTTTCACCCAGAGTCCGGAATTCAGGGAAGACGCCGGTGCCAGGGCAAGGAAGCCGGAAGCGTGCGGCCCCCATGTCATCGAGCTGGAAAACGTATGCTTTGCCTACCCCGAGACGGACAGGCAGATTCTGCGGGACATCAACCTTGTCATCCATCCGGGCGAGAAACTGTCCATAGTCGGGCTCAACGGCGAGGGGAAAACGACGCTCATAAAGCTGATCTGCGGCTTGTATAGGCCCTCAGCGGGGCGGATCCTGCTGGACGGCGTGGATATCTGTGAATATGACCCGAAAGAATACAGGAAGCTGCTGGCACCAGTCTTCCAGGACTTCAGGCTGTTCGCGGCAACGGTGGAAGACAATATTGTCTTGAACGGGACGGCGGATGCGGAAAAAATGGATGCAAAGCTGAAGAAGTATGGGATGTACGATAAGGTCAGAAGCCTATGTGCAGGCTCCGGGAATGAGCTGCTGAGGGAGTTCGATGATGCGGGATATCAACCCTCCGGCGGGGAAAGCCAGAAACTGGCCCTTGTGCGGGCGGACTATAGAGAGGCGCCTTTTATCATATTGGATGAGCCCACGGCGGCATTGGATCCGGCGGCAGAATACTCCCTCTACAGGGATGTCAGGGAGAATATGGAAGACAAGACCATCCTGTTCATCTCCCACAGAATGTCGTCCTGTAGGTTCTGCGACCGGATCATCGTCCTCTCGGAGGGGAAAATAGCGGAGGAGGGGACACACGGCGAGCTTATGAAAAAGAGAGGGATTTACTGCGGGCTGTTCGAGGCCCAGGCAGAGAATTATTGTTAGGGAAAACGGTTGGCCCAGGATGAACTGGTTCCGCTTCCGTTCTTCGGCATCATACATCCGGCTTGCAGAAGACTTATCCCAGAGGAAAGTGCTGAAAGTGACAAAAAAGGTGCCGAATCTTACGATCCTGAAATTCGGTAAAGCGTTTCTGTTATAATACCAGATGACAGAATCGGAACAGGACAATCGGCAGCGAGGGGATGCTATGAGGAAAAAGTGGGAGAATTTTAAGGTTGTCAGATATTTATTCAAAGTAGCGGGGGAGAACCATATAGCGCTGGCGGGCGTGATGGCAGTCCTGGTATTGCTGAAAAGCCTGCAGCCATTTCCGCTGATCATTTTCCCGTCACTGATCATAGACCGGCTCATGACGGGGGATAATGACACATATGTCATATTTTTGATTCTGGCAATGGTGGTCTCCCATGTGGGAATCAATCTGCTGAATCAATATTTCCTGAGAAAGCACAGCATGCACCAGGCAAGGCTGAGACATATATTGCATGAACAATTGTCGGATGCCGTAATGGACATGGAATACGAAAAAATAGAGGACGATGATTTCATCAAAAAGGTAGGCAGGGCCAAGGTGGCCGTGAACGGGGACTTAAGCTGGGCCGTCATGAGAGGGGTGACAGGCCCCCGGGGCATAGAGGCAATCTGCATGGGGTTTGCGAATATAGTGGTGGGAATCACGCAGATCGCGGGCTATCTCTATATTCTGTCGGTGCTGAGATGGGAAATCGTGCTTCTGATAGTGGCCGCCGTCCTGATGAATTCCTGGCTGGCAGCCAGGAAAAAAAGGATAGATTTTCTCCAGAGGGAAAGAACCAGCACAATGGGCACGAGAATGGGCACATGCCATATGACGATG
>ERZ808037.1180-NODE-1180-length-18413-cov-5.299247_pt1 | contig 18413 bp, 11 predicted proteins | sample MGYA00380190_ERZ808037 | MGnify/ENA primary metagenome ERZ808037 (study PRJEB31490, sample SAMN06133399) | mouse gut metagenome | isolation source: J9 | host: mice | place: China: Chengdu | collected 2015-05 ... | reverse complement strand
CCTGAAGGACGGCGGCTCTCAGATTGCCGCCGTCATGTTTGCAGGGCAGAGGAAGGGACTGGCCTTTGAACTGGAGGAAGGCCAGCAAGTCACGGTAACAGGCAATGTGGATGTGTATGAGCGGGACGGAAGATACCAGCTTTATGCAAAGGAGATTACCAGGGAAGGAAGGGGCGACCTTTTCGTACGGTTTGAGAAGCTGCGGGATGAACTGGAGGAGATGGGGATGTTTGACGGCTGCTACAAGCAGCCCATTCCCAAGTACGCCAGGAAGGTAGGTATCGTGACTGCCGGTACAGGCGCTGCCATCCGTGATATCATGAACATTTCCGCAAGAAGGAATCCCTATGTGCAGCTGGTGTTATACCCGGCCCTGGTGCAGGGGGAGCAGGCAAAGTACAGTATTGCCGAAGGTATCCGCACGTTGGATGCTGTGGGCGTGGATGTGATGATTGTGGGGCGCGGCGGCGGTTCAATTGAGGATCTCTGGGCGTTCAATGAAGAGATGGTTGCCAGGGCAATTTTTGACTGTTCCACACCGGTGATCTCTGCGGTCGGACATGAAACGGATGTGACCATTGCCGATTATGTAGCGGATCTCCGGGCACCTACGCCTTCGGCGGCCGCGGAACTGGCAGTCTTTGATTATCTGCAGTTTCAGCGGGAGATCGAGGGCTATGTTTCGGCGCTGCGGATTGGGATGGAGAGAAAACTTCAGCAGGAGAGAGCGAGGCTTGAGCAGTATCAGTTTCGCTTGAAATTAAAAGATCCGGTGCATGAACTTCGGGTGAACCGGCAGAGGATTGCCGAGTTTGAAAACGGTTTTCGCCGGGAGATGGACGAGCGTTTAAAGGAAGCAAGGCATCGGCTGGCGCTGGCGGCAGGAAGGCTTAAAGGGCTGTCCCCGTTAGAGAAAATCAGCGGAGGTTTTGGATTTTTAACCGACGAACAGGGAAAGCGCATACAGAGTGCCGGGCAGGTGTCGCCGGGCGATCGGATTTCGATTCAGGTCAGGGACGGAAAAATCCTGGCACGGGTGGAGAAAGGATGGAAGATTTGATGAGAGAGAATGTCGGGGAAGCACAGAACGACGAGTTATTAACATCATTAACAATAGAAGAAACTTTTGAAGAACTGGATAATCTTTTGGACATGCTGGAGCAGTCGGATAATTCCCTGGAAGAATCCTTTCGCTACTTTGAGCGGGGGATGAAGCTGGTAAGGCAGTGTTCGTCGCAGATCGATAAGGTGGAAAAGCAGATTTTTATGCTGAGTGAGGAAGAGGGGCAGTAGCCAAAACACGGAAGATTTTGATTTATGCCCGTGTACCTGCTTTTGTATAGGGGAAAAGAATAATGACGGAGGAACCATGGAGGAATTAAAAGAAGTATTGGCGGAGAAAATCCGGGAAACAGAAAAGGTGATTCAGAACTATCTGCCGGAGGAAGCCGGACAGCAAAAGAGGATTATGGAAGCCATGAATTATAGTATTCATGCGGGCGGGAAGAGGCTTCGGCCCCTGCTGATGATGGAAACCTGCCGTTTGTTCGGCGGGGATCTGCGGGAGATCAAACCGTTTATGGCGGCATTGGAAATGATTCATACTTCCTCGCTGATTCATGACGATCTGCCCTGTATGGATAATGACGAGTACCGCCGGGGAAAGAAGAGCACCTGGGCAGCGTTTGGGGAAGCGATGGGCGTGCTGGCGGGAGATGCTTTGTTAGTTGAGGCGTTTGCTGCGGCGGCAAAGTCGTTTTTGTATACGGCTAATCCTGAACGTGCGGGACGGGCGATTGGGATATTGGCGGAAAAGACGGGAATTTACGGGATGATTGGCGGTCAGGTGGTGGATGTGGAACGGACGAATCAGCCGCTTTCGGAGGAACAAATAGATTTTATTTACCGGCTGAAAACGGGGGCGCTTTTAGAAGCCGCGATGATGATTGGCGCGGTTTTAGCCGGGGCAGAAGATAAAGATGTGAAAAGAGTTTCGCAGATTGCCTTGAATGTAGGGCTGGCGTTTCAGATTCAGGATGATATTTTGGATATTACCAGCAGCCAGGAGGTTTTGGGAAAGCCTGTGGGGAGCGATGAGAAGAATCAGAAAACGACCTATGCCACATTAAAGGGCCTGGAAGCAGCCAGGGCACAGGTGAAGGCTTTATCGGATGAGGCTGTGCAGGAAATAAGGGCGCTGCCGGGAACGAATGTGTTTTTGGAAAAGCTGATTCTTATGCTGATAACCAGGGAAAAATAAGGCGGCTTTGCTGCTGATAAGGCGATTTTCATGGATTTTGCCCGTTGCTGTGAACGTGTGAACAGTAACATGATAAAGCCCAAATGGGAAGATACAGGGGGAAAGCTTATGATTTTAGAGAAGATTCAGGATGCCGCATCCGTTAAGGACTTGAATATGGAGGAATTAACCCTGCTTGCAGAGGAAATCCGGGAATTTTTAATCGGGAAAATCAGCTGTACCGGAGGGCATCTGGCCTCGAACCTGGGCGTGGTGGAACTGACCATTGCCCTGTATCTGGCCTTTGATCTGCCCAGGGATAAGGTGATCTGGGATGTGGGTCACCAGTCCTACACGCATAAGATTTTAAGCGGACGGAAAGAACTTTTCGACGATTTGCGGCAGTTCGGCGGGATCAGCGGTTTTCCCAAGCGCAGGGAAAGTTCCTATGATGCCTTTGATACCGGACACAGTTCCACTTCGATTTCCGCAGGTCTTGGGATTGCCCAGGGACGGGATTTGCAGGGGGAGGACTACAGCGTCGTATCCATTATCGGCGATGGGGCGCTGACCGGGGGCATGGCCTACGAGGCGCTGAACAATGCTGCCCGGTTAAAGAAGAATTTTATTATCGTTCTTAATGATAACAATATGTCCATTTCCGAAAATGTCGGCGGGATGTCCCGCTATCTGAACGGTATCCGCACCGGCGACGGCTATATTGACTTAAAGAAAAATGTGGCAAATGCCTTAGAGCGTATTCCCGGCTGGGGCCAGAACATGATTGACCGGATTAAACGGACAAAAAACGGCATTAAGCAGCTATTGATTCCCGGGATGTTATTTGAAAATATGGGCATTACCTATTTAGGCCCGGTGGACGGACACGATATCCGTCAGCTTCAGAAAGCCCTGCTGGAAGCCAAAAAGCTGGATCATGCCGTGCTGGTGCATGTATTGACGAAAAAGGGCAGGGGCTTTGCACCTGCGGAGAAGAATCCGGCAAAATTCCACGGTGTAGGTCCTTTCGATGTAAAAACCGGCGAATTTTTAAGCAAAAAGAAATATCCCGACTATACCGACGTCTTTGCCCGCGCCCTGTGCAGGCTGGCAAAAGAGGATTCCCGGATCGTGGCAGTTACGGCGGCAATGCCGGACGGCACGGGTCTTTGTCGTTTTGCAAAAAAATTCCCGCGGCGGTTCTTTGACGTGGGTATCGCCGAGGCACACGCCGTAACCAGCGCGGCGGGGATGGCAGCGGCAGGCTTAAAGCCGGTGGTAGCCGTTTATTCATCCTTTTTACAGCGGGGCTTTGACCAGATCCTTCATGATATCTGCATTCAGGAACTTCCTGTGGTACTGGCTGTCGATCGGGCAGGGCTTGTGGGAAGTGACGGAGAAACCCACCAGGGGATTTTCGACTACAGTTTTCTAAGCTGCATCCCCAATATGACCGTGATGGCACCCAAAAACTGGTGGGAGCTGGAGGATATGCTTGCCTTTGCCTTAAAAATTAACCGCCCGGCGGCTGTGCGCTACCCGCGGGGAGAAGCCTACCGCGGCTTAAAAGAATTTCATGCCCCCATCACCTATGGAAAAGGTGAACTTCTCTATGACGAGAGCGGCAACGGAGCCGAAATCGCTCTTCTGGCTGTGGGAAGCATGGTCAGCACCGCCGAACATATCCGCGATAAACTGCGTGATCGGGGAATCCTTTGCAGTCTGGCGAACGGACGCTTTATAAAACCCTTTGACACAGAACTTGTACATTTCCTGGCAGAGCGCCACAAAGTTGTCATAACCCTGGAGGAAAATGTCTTACAGGGCGGCTTTGGCCTCCAGGTCACCGGATGGATACACGAACATAGACCTGAAGTAAAAGCCGTCAATATTGCATTGCCCGACGCCTACGTGGAGCACGGCAATGTAAGCGTTCTTCGGGAAAGCCTGGGAATCGACAGCGACTCCATTATCCGCAGACTGGAAACAATGGGGATAATCAACGATGCAATGACCGAAAAATCTGAAAATGATACTATAAATGGTGAAGAAGAAAGCGAAAAAAGTAAGCGATAAAGAAAAACAAAAAAAGGATAAAATAAAATAAAAATCCGAAAATTACAAGGATGAAATACAGTTGTGTATGCTGTGAAACGTGTACAAAATGGAGGAAAAAATGAAGGAGCGATTGGACGTACTTTTAGTGAAGCAGGGGCTGGCAGAATCCAGGGAAAAGGCAAAGGCGGTAATCATGGCTGGCCTGGTCTATGTGGACGGGCAAAAAGAGGATAAGGCAGGAACCACATTTGCAGAAACGGCAAAACTGGAGGTACGGGGAAACACGTTAAGGTATGTCAGCCGCGGCGGATTAAAACTGGAAAAAGCCATGACCCACTTCGGCCTCTCGCTTAAAGGCAGGATCTGCATGGATGTAGGTGCCTCCACCGGCGGCTTCACCGACTGTATGCTGCAAAACGGAGCGGTCAGAGTCTTTGCCGTAGATGTAGGCCACGGACAGCTTGCCTGGAAGTTAAGGCAGGATGACCGCGTTATCTGCATGGAAAAAACCAATATCCGCTACCTCCTTCCTGAAATGGTTCCCGAAAAGATAGACTTTGCTTCTATCGATGTTTCCTTCATCTCTCTGACAAAAGTTCTGCTCCCGGTAAAAGCCCTGCTGTCCGAAGAGGGACAAATCGTCTGCCTGATAAAACCCCAGTTTGAGGCCGGACGCGAAAAAGTAGGAAAAAAGGGGGTAGTTCGCGAAAAATCCGTCCACTTAGAGGTTATTCAGACGGTGATCGAATACGCCGTAAGCACAGGCTTCGAGGTATTAAACCTGGAGTTTTCCCCCATCCGCGGTCCAGAAGGAAACATCGAATACCTTCTCCACCTGCAAAATTTACCCCAGGGAAAACCACACAGCCAACCTCCCATAGATGCCAAAGCCATAGTAGAAAAATCCCACCAAATGCTATAGATTGTAAAAAAACAAGAGAGGAATCCAACCCGTAATGAACGTGTTTTACATTGTGGCAAACCCCGAAAAGGAGGGTGCCGCAGATACAGAAAAAGAAATCGCAGACTATCTGCACAGTCGTGGAGCAAAAGTCGTCTGTCAGGACTGGAAGGACTTTTTAGGCGGTCGTTACACCCAGCCTTCCCAGGTTCCCGAGGATACAGAGTGTGTGATCACTATCGGCGGCGACGGAACCCTGATCCAGGCAGCCAGAGATCTTGCCGGACGAGGAATCCCTTTTGTCGGAGTCAACCGCGGGCATCTCGGCTATCTCCCCCAGGTCAGCCGCCGCGAGGATATGTTTTCCATGCTGGACGCCCTTTTAGAAGGAAAATACACGCTGGAACGCCGGATGATGCTGGAGGGAAGGATTCTCCGCACAGGAAAAATCGTTGCCGGGGATATTGCACTGAATGAAATTGTTATCAGCCGCAGGGACATGCTAAAGCCCCTCCACTTCCGCCTTCTGGTCAATGGCGAGTTTTTAAACGACTACACCGCAGACGGCATGATTTTTGCCACGCCCACCGGCTCTACGGCGTACAACCTGTCCGCCGGCGGCCCGATCATTGCCCCCGGAGCAAGGATGATGGTGCTGACCCCCATCTGCTCCCACGCCTTAAATGCCAGAAGCATTGTCCTTCCCGCCGAGGATCAGCTTACGATTCAGGTGCCGGAGGAGGGACATATGCTCGCTTTTGACGGAAATCTGGCAGGTGAACTCTACTGCGGCGACCAGATTTTAATCCGGCAGTCCATTGTAGAAACTATATTAGTTCAGTTAAAAAAAATATCTTTTTTACAAAACCTCAGCAATAAAATGATAGGTGTATAGTTCGTAAAGAGATACAAAAAATCATGGAGATGAAACGAAGAAATGAAGGTAGAGCGTCACAGTAAAATTGTAGAACTCATTGGAAAATATGAAATTGAAACGCAGGAAGAGCTGGCAGAATACCTTAACCGCGCCGGTTTTAATGTAACCCAGGCTACGGTGTCCAGGGATATCCGAGAATTAAAGCTGACCAAGGCGGCGACAGAGGGCGGAAAGCAGAAATATATGGTTTTACAGAGCCAGACTAATTTCAGTGATAAATACATCCGCATTCTCCAGGACGGCTATTTAAGCATGGATATGGCGCAGAATATCCTGGTATTAAAAACCGTGGCCGGTATGGCCATGGCTGTGGCGGCAGCCCTGGACGCCATGCATTTTCATGAGATTGTCGGCTGTATTGCCGGAGATGATACGATTATGTGTGCGGTGCGCAGCGTGGACGATACCATATTGGTGATGGATAAGATTAGGAAACTTGTACAGGGAAATCACGGAAATTCATCTTATCATCATGAAGATAATTAGCCGTCAGGGAGGAAAATATGCTTCTGGAATTACAGGTAAAAAACCTGGCATTAATTGAACAGGCCCAGGTGGAATTTGGTGAAGGTTTAAATATTCTTACCGGAGAAACGGGAGCCGGTAAGTCCATTATTATCGGTTCAGTGAACATGGCACTGGGGGGAAAAGCCTCCAAAGACAGCATCCGGCAGGGTGCCGACAGCGCCTATATCGAACTTTTATTTTCTGTGGGCGGTGATGCGCAAAGAGAGGCGCTCAAGGCGATGGAGATTTTTCCGTCAGAGGATGAAACACTGATTATTTCCCGGAAAATCCTGCCCACACGCAGCGTTTCAAAAATCAATGATGAAACCGTCACCACCGCAAAACTGCGGCAGGTGACGGCTCTTTTGATGGATATCCACGGGCAGCACGAGCATCAGTCCCTGATGGATATTCATAAGCATCTGGAGATTCTTGATGCTTACGGAAAGGGAAAAATTGCTTCATGGAAGGAGAAGATCCGCCGGGAATATCAGGAATATCGAAAGCTTAAGGAAAAGCTTTCTTCCATGGAAACAGGACAGGAAGATCGGCTCAGAGAAGCAGACTTTTGCCGGTTTGAAATAGAAAATATCGAGGAAGCAGCGTTAAAGGAAGGGGAAGAGGAGGAGCTTACTTCCAGATACCGCAAGCTTTCCCACATGCAGAGGATAATGGAAGCCCTTTCCTCTGCCTATGAGGTACTGGAGGGCGACAGTCTGGGACGTGCTGTCCGGGATGTGGATCAGGTTGCGGGATTTGATGAGGATTTATCGCCCATCCGGGATCAGCTTCTGGACTTAGAGGCATTGAGCAATGAACTGGAGCGTTCGATTCAGGAGTACATGGACGGCTGTCAGTTTGAAGAGAGCGAGTTTCGGCAGATTGAAGAGCGTCTGGACGTTATCCGCGGGCTGCAGGCCAAATACGGCCCGACCATTACCCAGGTGTTTAAGGTGTTGGAAGAAAAAAAGAAACGTCTGGAAGAGTTGGAAAATTATGATGAAATCCGTGAAGAATTAAAGAGAAAACTCAGCGAGGCAGAAAAAGTTCTTGCAGGGGACTGCGAACAGTTATCCGCCATCCGAAATGCAGCAGGGAAAATTCTTGCCGAAAAAATCAAGGAAAGTTTAATTGATTTGAATTTTTTGGAAGTCGAGTTTGTGATGGAATTTCGTCGGTTGGATCACTATACTATAGAAGGATTTGATGAGGCTGAATTTTTAATTTCCACCAATCCGGGACAACCCGTAAGACCATTAAAAGCCGTGGCTTCCGGCGGTGAACTTTCCCGGATTATGCTGGCAATTAAGACGGTGCTTGCGGATACCGATGAGATACCGACGCTGATTTTTGATGAAATCGACACGGGAATCAGCGGAAGGACAGCGCAGAAGGTGTCGGAGAAATTAAAAGAAATTTCCCGGACGCATCAGGTGATCTGTATTACCCATCTGCCGCAGATTGCTTCTATGGCGGACAGTCATTTTGAGATTGCAAAATCCATTAAGGGAAAGGAAACGGTGACGAATATCCGCCGTCTGGGAAGAGAGGAATCGATCGACGAACTTGCAAGGCTTCTTGGCGGTGCAGAGATTACCGAAGCGGTGCGGAAAAATGCAAAAGAGATGAAGGAATTGGCAGAACGCGCAAAATAAGTCGGTAATGGTTTTTGTTTAAAGGATTATAAAAAAGAAGATGGCCAATACTAATCGTGTAAGCAGATTGTGCTGCACGATGGGCATATGCTTACAAACTTGTGGGAAAACTAAGACTACGAGGAGGTAAGGAAATGCAGGATGTCAGGCCAAACGTGAATAAGATAACCAAACAACCGAAAAAAAAGAAGAGAAAAAGGAGGTGGTTTTTCAAAGGAAGTATTCTTGCCGCGGCGCTTTTCTGCGGGTTTATGTTTTATTATCTGGAAAAAACCGTTCCGGATCGCTTAAATATCGTAGCAGGGGAAGAAGAGCAGATGCAGCTTCCTGTGCTGTTTGAATCTACCTTAGTGATGAAGGACGCAGAAGTTTCTCTGGGAGATTCTTCTAATATTCCCTCCAACCAGATCCGTATTTCCGGCAAAGAACCTTTTCAGATGCTGGGAAAAAAGCAGGGAAGCTATCAGATGGAGGTCAAGCTTTTCGGTCTGGTGAAAATCAAGGATGTGCAGGTAGACGTCGTTGATGAAAACTATGCCGTTCCCTGTGGGATTCCTGTGGGGATCTACTTAAAATCCAATGGTATCCTGGTGATTGGAACAGGAAATTTAATGGGAATCGACGGAATAGAAGTCGAACCGGCTTACGGTGTTCTGCGATCGGGAGATTACATCGAAGCCATTAACGGTCATCCTCTCTCCAGAAAAGAGGATCTGGTGCAGGCCGTCAACCAGACCGGGGGCGGACGGGTAACGCTGCAGATTCGCCGGGGACAGGAAAAAATGTCGGTTTCCATGAACCCCGTGGCGGCAGAGGACGGAACATATAAACTGGGGGCATGGGTGCGGGACGATACACAGGGAATCGGAACCATGACCTATCTTGACTTAAACGGACACTTCGGCGCGCTGGGCCACGGAATCAGCGATACCGATACCGGGGGCGTGGTGGAAATTACGGAAGGGAATCTCTATGAAACGCAGATTATGGGCATTGAAAAAGGAAGCGCGGGAAAGCCGGGGGTGATGAGCGGGGTGATTTTCTATGGATCTGCCTCGGAGCTGGGAAAGATTGACGCCAATACCGAAACCGGGATATTCGGAACGGCAGGAAGCACGCTGCGCAGCAGAATCAGCAGTGAAGCCATTCCCATAGGCTACCGCCAGGATGTCCATGAGGGAGCCGCACTTTTGCGAAACAGCGTGTCCGGCGAAGTGAAGGATTACCAGATAGAGATTCAAAAGGTTGACTATTCCAGCAGCCATCGGACGAAAAGCATCGTCTTTAAAGTTACCGATCCCGAACTCCTGGCCTTAACCGGAGGCGTGATTCAGGGGATGAGCGGGTCGCCGATTATTCAGGACGGAAAACTGATTGGAGCCGTCACCCATGTATTCGTGCAGGACTCGACCAGAGGGTATGGGATATTTATTGAGAATATGCTGCAGCATTAGAATAATCTTAGACTAAAAATTTCAGGGACCAGTGTAAAAAACATTACACCGGTCCCTGTTTTTAAAAAATTTTTTGGCTGATCCTATTCCTTAATTTTGTGTGGGGGGTACCGTTAAGGAATAAGGAGAATTAACAAGGTTCATGATGATTTGTGCGGCCTGTGCACGGGTGATCTGTCCCTGGAGGTTTAAGCTTCCATCTTCAAAGCCGCTGATAATGCCGCTGTTTGCCGCCCAAAGCAAGGCTGCCTGGGTGTTGCTGGCCTGTGTACTGTTTACCTGAGCATTATCGGTGAAATTCAGTGAAGCATCCGCTGCCGCAGGTGAACCCATATAAGTCCAGAGTGTTGTAATCAAATCTTCACCAACCATGGCACCGTCCGGATTGATTCCAGGATTGATGCCTCGTGCAGCAGCCCATTCCATGCTCTTGGCATACCAGTTTGTGTTCTCGCCGGCTTCTGCGCTGCTGTCCGTTTCGGTTCCGTCAAGACGGGCCAGAGCCGTTATCAGCATAGCATTGGTCATAGGGGCTTCCGGGGCAAAGACGGTATCCGCTGTGTTATGGAACAATTCCCTTGCAGAAACAAAGGCAACAGCATTTTCAAATGGACTTCCGGCGGGAACATCCACAAAGTTCTTGCTGTTATCCACGATTTTTACCGTTGCCCCATCAGGCAGAACAGCTACAATACTGTCATTGGTCAAAGCAGAGTTTCGGATTACCTGTGACGAACCATCCTCACGGATGATAACGGCTACCGTGCCGGCAGAAGGTGTCTGCGTAGGAATGGCTACTTTTGCCGGTGCACCGCCGGTAGAAACGGTGATCGATGGAGCCGCTGCTGCATCCTTAACCGCTGCAACCGCTGAAACAGGCAGTGCCACAGCGCCGCCGCTCTGCTGGGCAGTACTTATTGCCAGAACCGATAATTGAACCCCAATGGTCACGTTGCCGAAAGCATCCGAAGAATTTGTGGTAATGGTTCCGTTATTATGGGTTACAGCAGTAACACTGGAACCATTGGAAAGCCGATTAATCGTGGTGCTGAAAATGCCGGTATTTGATTTTCCGTAGTGGTTATAGCTGTCACCGGAGCTTCCGGAGTTTTTGTTGGAGCTTCCGGAACTGCTGCCGGAACTTCCTGAACTGCCGGAGTTACCACCGGAGCTTCCGGAATTGCCGGGCTTATCGTTCGAGCCGCCCGGGTTATTGTCGGAACCGCCTGGGTTATTGTCGGAACCATCAGAATTATCACCGGAAGAACCAGTTGCCGGAATAGACTGTGTCTGACGATAGAGGCAAATCGTACAATCCCGATGTTTGCTGCCGCTTTGGGAAGACGTTGCATTTTTATCAATTATCCAGTTGCCAAAGCTATGATTTCCGTAACTGTTTTTATCTTGGTTATTGGCTATTGAACAATTGTCAAGGCACTCATGCCAGTGGCTGGTTCCGTTGTGGCTCCATTCTGTAGACCAGTTGTGCTTGTGGTCATTATCGCCGTCACCGGTATCTGGCGGAGTTGTTCCACCGTCATCCTTATCCGGAAGATCACCAGGATCATCAGGTTCTGGGGCGAAGGGGTTGTTAAAGGGTGCATCGAAATTTATCGTTGTCCCATTTTGCATTAGTTTATATTTCAAATCCAAAGTTATCATGCTGTTCCATTCGGATTCGCTTCCGCCAAAGTATATATTTCTTAGATATTTACATGAGGTAAATGGATCTTTTCCAATTTCATTTACACTCGCCGGAATGTACAGCACAGGAAGTGAAGTACAGGACTGGAACATGTTATTGCTGACATGGTCTAATGTCTGAGGTAATGTTACATTTGTCAAGTTTCGACATAGCGCGAACAAACCTCCACCCATCGTTACCATTTTGGTGCCAGGCATAAATCTTACGCGGGTCATTTTGTCACATTCCATAAATGCACCATCGCCTACCGACGTAATACTTGCTGGAAAATCAATATAAGCCAGGCTCAAACAACTCTTAAAAGCGTCATTTCCGATGATTTTTACTCCTTCTGATACGGTTACTGAAGTGAGATTTCTGCAAAGGTAGAAGGCACTGTTTCCGATTTCCTCAACTGTACCAGGGATTGTTACAGAAATCAAACCAGACCCTTCAAAAGCACTTTCACCAATCTTCTTTACGCCATCAGGAATATAGATACTGAGAAGTTCTTCCTTTTGATTAAAAGCGTAGCCTCCTATACCAGTCACACCTTTATCAATAACAACTGTGTTGAAGCTGAGTTCATTCCATGGCGCAGAGCCTGCAGAGTAATCGGGGATAAGTCCGCTGCCGGAGATTGTGAGTACTCCTGTATTGGTCAGTGTCCATTTCAGGTTTCCGGCAGTTCCGTTTTCGATAACTTTTTCGCTTTCAGATTCATCCAGAGGTTTATAATCTTTGGGATAGCGCGTGATGATATGATCAGCGGCTTCAACCTCGGATTTGCTCATTGCGCGCCCCCAGTGAACGGACTTATTGTAGTTTGCTTCTGCGATGATTACGCCTCCTGCGCTCTTTTTCAGAACAATCACGCTGTGGCTGTTGTTATTTATCCGAAGGATATCACCGACTTTTACATCTTCAAATTTAAAGCTGCCCTTTGTGATTGCCCTTGCGGGTAAATTATCAAAGGCTTCATCACTGAGAATGAAAGCAAAGGCAGAACAGCCCACGCCGCTGCTTGCTCCGAAAATCTTTCCGCCATTCCAGCGATAGGCAGAACCGAGTTCACCATCACGTCCATAGGGTTTAAAATTCGTCCATTCCCTTCCTTCAGGATAGGTTTCCTTTAAGGCAATCATGGCTTCATAGGCTTCTTCGTAGGTGGGAACAGTTCCTGCTGTTTTGGAAAGCTGGCTGACGGATGCAGGATCAACATAACCACAAATACTGCATTCATTGTCCTCATCATAAGTATGCTTTCCGTAACCGTCTTTTTCGCTGTTGTCTGTAACGGGGCAGTCTTTGTTGCCGCACTCATGCCAATGTCCGTTTTCATCATAACTCCAGTCTTTCGACCAGATGTGGTCACAGGCATCCGATTTAAGATCAGCAGACAATGCATTGTCCGGATTTACAGGGGCTGCGGACGGTTCGTCAGCGGGGCCTTCTGCTAAATCATCTTTTGAAATTTCATCGTTGGAATCCGAATTGTTTTTATCTTCGGAATCTGCATCGTTTTCGTCTTTAGACTCTGAATTCGCATCATCTTTAGAATCTGCATTCGTATCATCTTCAGAATCTGCATCGACTTCATTCTTAGAATCCGAACCGGCATTATCCGCAGAATCCGAATCAGCTTTATTCTCGGAATCCGCATGAGTTTCATCCTTGGAATCCAAATTATCCTTATTCTCGGAATCCTTATCAGCCTCATCCTTGGAATCAGCCTCCGTTTTATCTTCCGAATTTGCATCAGCCTCATCCTCAGAATTTACATCGTCCTTATTTTCGCAATCTGCATCGGAATTGTCCTCGGAGTCCGCATCAGTTTCATCTTTAGAATCCGTATCGGTTTCATCCTCGGAATCTGCATCGGTTCCATCTTCGGAATCCAAATCGTTTTCGTTTCCGGAATCCGAATCCGTTTCATCTTCCAAATTCATGTCGTTCTTGTTCTCGGAATCTGCATTGCTTTCATCCTTGCTTTCATCCTTTGAATCATCCTCGTCCTTATTTTCGGCGTTTCCTTCGGCTTTATCCTCAGAATTTGTGTCATTTTCATCTTTGGAATCCAAAACCGTTTTGTCTTCGGATTCTGATTCTGTCTTCTCATTGGAATTTAATTCTGTTTCTGCGTTGGTGTCTGCTGTTGCTGTGGGGGCGGCCAGACTGGTCGCTGCTGAGCCTACGGTAGAAAACACCATGGAGAAAGTAAGTACCAGCGAGATCAGCCATTTCCGTTTCCGCTTCCAATTCATGTTTAATCTGCTATGATTCAATAGCTTTTCCTTTCCTAGATTTTAATTTTCACCCTTGTTTTGGGACATGACCACTGACCAGCTGCACTTGTTGATTTTTTATATTTTTTTACAAAATTAATTGTTTAATTTTCCTCCTTCCTGCATAAATGCATTGAATCCTGATTACAGAGCTATTTGGTTTTTGCCCCTTGTAAGGGTAATTTTATTATATTCTCTCGCACAACTAAAGTCAACATTTTCCCTGATTGTAAGTATTTCTCAGAGAAAATATTGTTACTGTTCACGTAGGTCTGCGCACTTGCTGCGCTGACCGTAGGTTAAACTGGGCCAGTGAGCAAAAATCCCATCGATGAAGGCGATTTTCATGGATTTTTGCCCGTTGCTGTGAACGTGTGACATAATCCAATTTCTCAGATTATGCCCTTTCCGGCGTATTTCGGAACTGCAAAACCTCCGTAAATTTCATCCAAAGCTATGGAAAAACCTGATGGAAATGGATGGGCGGGCCAGAGAACAGTTTGGCAAAAGCCCCCTGGGACAGTTTAAGCAGAACTGGAGCGTGGAGGGATTAGAGAAACGTTTTGCACAGGAAGAGAAGAAATTGATTCTGACGTAAAAGGGTCTGATAAAATGTAGGCTTAAATGGATTGTCTGGCGGTTATCCTTAATTAAAAAATTCCTTCATCCAAATGATAGGCTCATGGAATGGAAGCATTTGGATCGAAGGAATTTTTATGAAAAGGGGGGAAATGAAAGGCTTATAAACCGTATTCCTTGTACAGTTGTGCCTGATATTGTTTATCCTTGGTAGCACGTGTCAAATCGTCAAAACGCTTATCAGAAATGAGATAGGAGTGGAGTTGATTTACTCGATCTTCCCCTATTTCAATTCCTTCCTCAACGCCCTCATTTCGTATCACTCTTGCAAATGCCTCCTGATTAAATTCAGTCAATAACATTAAACTCACCTCGGCTTTCTTCTTTAAAAGATAACTTTTCAGATGGTTTTCCTGGATGCAGCGGTCGATGGCCTGTTCAACGGCTTCTTTTAATTCGCTGCCGTTTGCCTGATATTCACGGGTATATTGTACCAGCAGGGCATAACCCTTTAAGGCCGGGCAGGTGTCTAACAGTTCCTGGTTATGCCCTGCGTTAATATTCAGCATATGGGCTGTCCATTCATAGCCTTCTTTTGGTGTCATAAAGGAATCAGAAAGCTTTAAATCCTGTTTATCTGGGGCTTCTTCTGTCCCATTGTAAAGGACGTAATAATCCGGGGATGGGATTTTTACCAGCTTCTTTCCATACAGGGTAATTCCTTTGGATTTTAAGATTCCGTCAATGTTATGGGCAAAGTAAATCAGCCCGCGAAGCGGCATATTATAATTAAGTGTACTCTGATGCTCCCATAGGGTCAGTTCATTCTGAAACATAATGGAAACATCATTTTTCTGCTGCATAAAAATCACATCCGAAAGTGTGACAATCTCCAGTTCTTCTGCATTTTGATAGTCAGTGTGGTTCAGTGCATTATAAAGAGAAAGTGCATTGCTTTTTTCAGAAAATAAATCACAAAAGACGTTATTTTTGTATTCACGGTCTACATGATGCTCGCTCAATCGTTTACTCCTCCCAATTTGTTTATCTTTTTATTTGCATGGATATTTTCATAGGTTTTTAGCTGTCCTGTAGCCTATATTCTTTCCGTTAGCTCTTAATTATTATTCCTGCCTGCTGAAGTCCGCCTTCGTTCGATAGGGTATACCTTCCAGATACTCCTTAATCATGTTCCTGCCGGGACAGGCGGACTTTGTTCGGTAAAGTTTCCTCATCCGGGTACTTGTGAAGTCAAATATCTGTTGGGATGGGCGGGTTTTGTCCGATAAGGTATAGAATATTTCTGATATCCCTATTTTATCATAGAAAACCTTTCAGAGGAAGCCTTGGAATTATTTTTATTCGATGATTTATCTTCCATAATAAGGATTTGCTCTGGCTGTGTGCCCGGGCGTTTAACAGTCCTAAAACAAGAAAAACATCTACAGGCCGCATGACACCTGTATTTTTTTGTCAAATTTTTTGTTATTATATATAGGCTTTTTATGATATACATTCGTTTACAAGTCTTCATTTATGGCCTGCGTCCAATAATGCTGCTGATAAATATCCGTAAACCGATAAGTTGCCTTTGTTTTCCCTTCTAAAGGAACATTGCTGATCATAAGTTCTTCTGTACCGACAACCAAAGGTTCTCCCATCAGGTAGCTGTCCTGATATTCCCCGTCATAGCTGTAGTAATCGCATAAAAATTCCAGAACATCGCCTTCCTGCAGTTCTAAATCACTTTTTGCCACGGTTTCGGTTTCTTCTTCACTATAGATCATCCGAACCCCGGCAATCCATCCGTAAGGGTTTTCATGATCAAAAGAGAGCAGCAGTTCAGCTCGTTCCCCGTTATACAGCACCGGAACCCGCCCTGTAATGGTGTAGTTTTCCCCGTCATCCACGGTGGAAACATGGTAATAGGCCACGGGATGTTCCGCAATCGCCAGCCATGTACTCCCGTCGGGAGCCAGGAGATCCCCATTATCATTAAAGGAAAATACATTGTCCAGTCCCAGATCGATATAGCCTTCCCCGTCATCGTAAAAGAGATTCATTTCCAGGGTCTGCACCAGATTCCACTGTTTTTCATCCAGCCGAATCACCTTATTTCCGTTTTCATCCGATTCCCACACCAGGTTTTCCGCGGCAAAGCGGTTCTGGGCCAGGTATTGTGCCATCGCTTCCTCGTCCATTCCCTTATTGCTTAAAAATCCGGAATTTTGGCCGGTCAGTCCTGCTATATTTCCGCCGCTTCCTCCGATAAGTTCACCGAGAAGCTGAGCGACTATTTCAGCTTTGCCGCTGCTTCCCGATGTGCCTGTGCTCCCGGTCAGGCTTCCCAAAAGGGCGGGAAGGGGAGAGGAGGTTCCGCCAGAAGCTGCCTGTCCTCCGACTTCAAGGCTGGCAAACTGCTGAATACAGCGCACATATTCCTCATCCATGCCTATCTGCTGATAGGAGGCTACCGCCTTATCTACCTTACCGATATTTTGATAAGGGAAGTAAATCGAAAGTCCGTAAGCATTGGTCATGTTCGAGGAAGTACGGTTATATTTTACCGTGCTTAACAGGGTTTGGGCGAGGGCATTGCTGGCTTCATTATTCACGTTCTTTGCCAGATGCACCAGATCGACATGGTCTATCCGGCTGGAACGGGCAAATTCTCTGGTGTTTCCCCGCGCACGGGAGAGAGCCTGGTACTGCTGGGAGGAAATCATCCCGCTTGCCGCTTTGGAAAATGCGGTCAGTGCTGCCGGAACGGTGCTTTCCAATTCGGCTAAGTCAATTACGGAGAGCGTTGTCATCTGTCCCGGGCATTTCTGTGCGCAGACGTCAACAAAATCATCCGCAATTTTCTTCCCCAGTTCGATCGTCGGCATGGATGTATTTTTTCCAAAATCGGTAAGCCAGTTGGTGTAATACCAGCCCACGCCGGGTTCGGTTTCCTCGGAGGCAATCAGGTAATCGGCATGTTCGGTGAGCATCAGGGCTGTTTCCGCGGTTGCCATAAGGCAGGCATCAAAGCCGATAAAGTCAAAAGTGGTTCCGGCGTTTTTAAGCGCCCGGTGGATTCCTGCAAGGCCCATCGAACCGGAAGAGGGGAATTTCTGGTCGTAGCCGTAGCCGCTGATTGCCCCGCCGCCATGATCCCAGAAAATCAGTTCGTAACGGCTTGCCGGATAGTTTCCGGTACACCAGCGGATAAAGCCGGTGAGGGTGTCCGGCTCGGTCATGGATTTACTGCCTAAATTGTTTTCCAGACAGAGAAGCTGTCCGTTTTTTATCTGCCAGATCTGGTTGGTGGTGCTGCTGATTTGATTATTGCGCCAGCCGGTGCAGCCGCCGGTATAGACAAAGAGGCGGATATTTTCACCAAAGTCCGCTTCCAGCATTTCCTGTAAATCCGATGTTCCCATGCCGCTGCGGGATTCCAGATCCGTACCGCACATATAGACCATAATGGTTGCCGTGTCTTTTCCTTTGCCCAGAAATTTTACCCGCTTTTCTCTGGCAGAAGGGTCTGTTTTCGTGTTTAATTTTCCGGTGTTGGCTTCGGTGAGCCAGCCGCTGGATACATTTCCTCCGCTTAAATTTCCAAGGAGGGAGGCGAGGTTAATTCCTGCACCCTGACTGATTTGCTGGCTGGTGCCTGAAGTGTTTGTTCCTGCCTGCCCGGGGTTTCCGGATGCATTTGTGCCCTGCTGTACGGATTGTCCTGACTGCGTGGGAGAGCCGGAGAGGTTGCTTAACAAAGTCCCTCCGCCGCCGAAGATAAGGACGAGCAGAAGAATCAGCAGCTTGCCAAAACCGCCTCCTCTTCCTGAACTTCTAAAACCGCCATTCGATCCGTTTCTTTGCCCGCCGGGTCGGTCTGCGCCGCCTAAAGGACTTCCTGTAGGTTGTTTTTGTCCGCGCCCTTCCTGTCCGCCGCCCACCGGACCGGTTCCAAGACCGCTGCCTCTCTTGTGGATGCTCTGTCCGGAGCCGGTTACTCTTACTTTTCTGCTTCTTGGAGATTGTCTGTCCATGGTTTCTTTTCCTTTTTGTTTTTTTTTGTTTTTTTTTTTTTCCCTTTTTTTTTTTTTTTTTTTTTTTTTTTTATTTT
>ERZ808037.1179-NODE-1179-length-18439-cov-6.609138_pt1 | contig 18439 bp, 15 predicted proteins | sample MGYA00380190_ERZ808037 | MGnify/ENA primary metagenome ERZ808037 (study PRJEB31490, sample SAMN06133399) | mouse gut metagenome | isolation source: J9 | host: mice | place: China: Chengdu | collected 2015-05 ... | reverse complement strand
TATCAAATTATAAAATCAAAATTATTGAATTTTTTTATTCTTTTTCTCATGCTATTATAAAACGGTAAAGAAAAAATTTCAATCAGTTTTCAAGGAGGTACCATATGAATTTCAAGTTTAGTGCGGACGAGCAGAAAGTAATAGACCTTATTCACGAATTTGGTGTGAATGAGGTTGCACCGTTGGCGGCAGAAATTGACGAGCAGGAACGCTTTCCCGAAGAACACCGAAACAGGTTGGCAGAGTTAGGTATGATGGGGATTTGCTACCCGAAAGAATACGGCGGCGCAGGACATTCCTATCTTGCCTATATCGCCGTGATTGAGGAATTAGCAAAACATTGTTCCACTACGTCCGTTATGTTGTCCGACCACCATTCTTTAGGCTCTTTCCCTCTTTCAGAGTTTGGCACAGAAGAACAGAAACAGAAATACCTTGTGCCGCTTCTGAAAGGAGAAAAATTAGGTGCATTTGCGGTAACAGAGCCGTCCGCAGGCAGCGACTTAGGAAATCAGCAGACAACCGCCGTTGATATGGGCGACTATTGGCTACTGAATGGTTCAAAAATCTTTATCACAAACGGTTTTTATGCAGATACCTACTTTGTTACTGCTATGACGGATAAGAGCCAACGCAGCAGAGGTATTTCCGGCTTTATTGTTGAAAAAGGCACTCCGGGCTTTACTTTTGGAACAAAGGAAAAGAAAATGGGTATCCGTGGTTCTGCGACATACGAGTTAGTTTTCACGGATTGTAAGATACCAAAAGAAAACTTATTAGGCGAATTAGGCAAAGGCTTCAAAATGGCTCTTATGACCTTAGACGGCGGACGTATCGGCGTAGCGGCACAGGCATTAGGTATCGCACAGGGAGCGATTGACCATTGTAAAAAATATGTCACAGAGCATATGCAGGGCGAGCAGAGAATTTCACAATATCAGTTTACACAGTTTGAACTTGCCGATATGCAGACAAGAGTTGACGCAGCACGTTTGTTAGTATATCGTGCGGCACAGGCAAAGCAGGAACACGAACCTTTCTCACATCTTGCGGCTATGGGTAAATTATATGCGGCAGAAGCGGCTACAAACGTGACACGCCGTTGCGCGCAGCTTGCAGGCTATGACGGATATTCAAGAACTTATCCATTTGAGCGTTTCATGCGTGACGCAAAAATCACGGAAATATACGAGGGGACAAGTGAGGTTCAGAGAATGGTTATTTCCTCATATATGGGGATAAAATAAACACCTACTCTAACTCACAGGAGGATAATAACATAGGAAAAATAGCAATCTTAACCTACAAGGACAGCGAGGAGCAGGAAGTCAACAGAATACTTTCCATGTTGGCAGAGTACATAAAATTGGAAGTCGTTCAGCCCATTTCCTGCCCAATATTACATTTTCCGGGATTGGAAATAAGACTATTTCAACGCCGGATACTTCAAGACGGGGAGGACGTGAACCTTACCCGTCTTGCATACAGCACTCTTGTATTCCTTGCTTCTAATCCCGGCATTGTCCTCACAGAGACGCAAATCTTTGAAGCTGTTTGGAACATGGACAGTGATAATTGTAATTGAAGTGCTATACTAAAGTTGTAACGAGAGTGGCTAATGAGATATAAATAAAATCACAAGAAAAAAGTACTCATTATGTCACAGAACTACACTCCCGAATTTAGAAAGAAGATTGTCCGGCTACATTTAATATTTTTGTCAAGCGCATTTGGGATATTTTTACAAAAATTTAGGTTAGACCTCTATGGCAGAATCTAATCTGGTACTTAACTAACTGCCATTGCCCGTGAAAAGTAACGCCGGTGCCGACTCATCTCGCCATACGGTACTCCTTTGGCGAGACTCCCGTTCTGTTCTTAAAGAGTCTGGAAAAATAGGAGAAATTATCATACCCCACGGCCAGCGCCACCTCTGAAATGGAACTGTTTCCCTCCGCAAGAAGCTCCATTGCTTTCGTGATCCGTATCTCCATCTGATAGCCGTGCAGGGTTCTGCCGGTCTTTTCTTTAAAAATTCTGGACAGCTGGTTGATATTGACAAAGGCAATGTTTTCCAGTTCGTCTCTTGTTATATTGCGGTTATAATTTTCTTCGATATGCCGGATGATCTTGTCCACATAAGTCTGCGATTTTTCTACATGCTTCATATAATCTATAGATTTATGTATGACATATCTGGCAAATTCCTGCATATTGGCGATGGACCAGACGGCTTCTGTATAGAGTCGTGCATAGAGGCTGTCGTCAAAGAGCTTATACGCCTCGATCTTTTTCTCTTTTAATATGGTGCAGCTTAACTGCACGATGATCGACCTGATCTCCAGAAGGCTCTGTCTGGTGATGCAGTGATCGTACAGCTGCGTACGCAGGTATTCATTGATCTTCCAGATCAGCTGCGTCTGCTTCCTGCTCCTGAAAAGAGTTTCCCACTCCACAAAGTCCGCATCCGAGAAGTCATTTCCTGTTTCCGAAAAGCGGCTGGCATTGATGATCTTCTTATCATTCGATATATCGTCAAGCGAAATTTCTTCCAGCGTTTCCACGGCCTCTTTCGCCTCGCAGAGCCGAACCTGTTCCCGGTAGTAGCAGTTGCTCTCCCTGACGATATATTTTGAGAGGCTGTCCAGCAGATTGCGGCACATATCCATCAGGTCAACGGAATCAGGCTTTACCTTTTTCAGGAGAACGGTCATGGTATGATTCGCCGTGACGAGAACGGTTTCCAGACAGTAAGATTCCGATGTGAATATTTCTTCCGATATGTTTTTGAAGATAAAACTTTCTATATTTTCCGACAGCATTCTTTCTTTGATCTGGCGGCCGAGTTTTATGACACATATGTCGAATTTTTCGTCAATGGTATAATCGAGTTTTCTGTTCTCTATTTCCTCCCGAAGCTCCGTCTCCGAGATTTCCTGAATCCGGTATAGATATTTATACCAGAAATCCGCTTTGATGTTATATTGGTTATCCAGCCAGTAACTGCCATATTCCTTTGTCCTTTTGTCACTTTCCCGCTTCTTTGCCGCTTCTATGGCCTTCTGCAGGTGACAGGTAAACTCGGAATATTTGATCGGTTTCAGGTAATAGTCGAAGCAGTGTAAGCGGATTGCCTCCTGCGCGTAATTGAAGTCGGCATAGCTCGTACAGAACAGCGTGATGATATTCGGATACTGAACATTGATCCATTCCAAAAGCTCCAGGCCCGTACCGCCCGGCATCTCAATATCCGTGATCACAATTTCGATCCGGTTCTGCCTGAGAATCTCTTTGGCGCCGGCTGCACTGCATGACGTATAGACATCTGCAAATCCCAGCTCCTTAAAATCAATCCCGTCGAGAAGGCCCTGCAGCGTATAACGATTATCGTCCACCAAGAGGATGTTCATACTGTTTCACTCCTTTAAAGTCTGTACCGGTATCTTTATAAAGACGGCCGCCCCATTTTCATTATTTTCCAACGATAGACTGTGATCATCCCTGTATAAAAGGCTGAGCCGGAGCTGTACATTCATAATCCCTATTTTATGCCCGGATTTAGAGATGATCTTTTTTTGTCTGAAAGCCTCCAGTATATCAGGTGGAAACCCGATCCCGGAATCCTGAATGCTGATATACAGATACTGTTCTCTGATATGTACATCCACTTTCAGCGAGAGACTGTCATCACAGCAGCCGTATTTTATCGAATTTTCAACGAAAGTGTGGATCAAAAGCGGCGGCATGGCAATGCTGTCCATATCTGCGTCAACATTTGCTTCATAGATAAAATTCTGATCGTAGATCTCACTCACCACACTCAGGTATTTATTGATCATATCCAGCTCCTGGGTTACCGGAACCAGTTCCATGTTCTTTCTGAAAAGATAGCGCATATAGTCAGATATATTGATGCAAAGCTCCTGTATGCCGTCTTTCAGGTTCAGCTGCGCCATGCCATATATGACGTTCAGGCAGTTAATATAGAAGTGCGGGCGCGCCTGCTGTTGTACAAAGCCCAGTTCAACCTCTTTCAGCCTGATCTTCTGCTTATACTTTTCCAGTTCCAGTGTGTGGATCTCGTCCATCAAAAGATTAAGCATATTGGCCGCACTGTCAAGCTCGACGACCCTGCTGTCTGCCCGCAGTTTTTGTTTGCCGGAATATACGGCGATCTGGTTGTAGAAGCCAATGATCGGCTGCAGGATATGTCTGTATAAGTAGAGGGCAAACAGGAACGTGCTGAGTAATATGGTCAAAGAGATCAGGATAATGATCATCTGCGTAATATCATTATTTTCATACCATTTATGAAGGCACTTTATCTTGATCGTGAAATCATTATCAATATCCTTTTCGTCGATCACGATCGTATAATCGTCGATATCCGGAGCATCGTTTTTGTCCAGAACAGAGATCACATTATTTCTGTTTTCACTGCTGCGGATCAGACTGCCACGATTGTCGTACATGCTGACTATATAATCTGACGAGATCGGCTGTTTCATAATATTCGAGAAATAGTCATCAATACTGATCCAGGCGCCGATATAGACGGTGCCGTATCGAAAGGCCGTGCAGATATAGTTCTCATCCATCACAGACCACTTGTAGCTTTGGGTCAGCAATACAGAATCTACGGCAAGCTGGTCATGAATGGTCTCCTTAAATCTCTCTCTGTACGAATAGTCATTGATTCCGTAATCAATATAACTGTCTGTGTTGCTTTCATAAAGCCACAGATAATATTCACTTCCATAAATCGTCACGATCTTTCTCAACTGCGCTTTGATATCGGCCCGTGTAAAATAATAGTCGAGAATGGTTTTGTTATCTCTTTGCCAGTCCTCACCAAAATATGTCAGCTTTTTGACGTTGGCATCGTTGATCGACACAAAGAGAAGCTCTGCGTTCAGCTGCTTTAAACTTTTATTATACATGTCAAAATACTGCCGCGCATTTTTCTCAATTCTTTCCGATTCGTTTTTGTAAGAGGAACGAATGGCAAACTGGCCGAGTATGAGACTGATGACCGCTAACAGGAACATCAGAAATATCATCGTTCTCAATGTTTTTGTAAATAACGGTTTTTTCATAATCTTCTCACCTCTGCCTATTTTATCAGAAAGTCGAAAAAACACAATGACCGATACGGTTCGCAAAAAACGGTATCGGCCATTGTGCAGCTGCAGTCAGGTGGTCTTACCCGGCATGACCGGCGGGGCCGCCTTTCTTATGAGCTGGATCAGTTCGCGGTCAAAGTCTTTCCATGCATGGCTGCTTTCACAAAAGACCATGGTGACTTCATCGTTGCATTTATAAGGCCGCCACGGTGCAAGTTTGTCATGGTTGGGATCACCGCATCTGGCGAAGTTAATCCAGGCACCGGCCACCTCCTCCTCAAGCCTTTGTGCAATACCGGGGATATTAGCCACCGGAACCTTGTCAACGTTATGGAATGCAAACGGGATCTCTGCGCAGTGCCAGGCCGGACGTCCGCCGTCAAAATTAAAGTCCGGTGCAAATACGAAGGCATAATTATCGGCACCTTCGCCGCTTCCTTTGGTGTCAAACCATGCGATCGCCGGATCGCGCAGAAAAGCATCCAGAGCGATCACGTCAACGATGTTTTTGTCAGGATAAGTTTTCCGGAACAGTTCCAGAATCTGGTCTGTGTATTCTCCAAAGTGCTCTTTGACCAGCTCCAGCCGTTCCTCCTGCGTGAGTTTTTCTTTGTCCCGAACAGGGAAAAAGGAGAATTCGGCAAAAGTGGTTCCGGCCATGACCGCTTTCTTTCGCGCACCGTCGGTAAAGCCAACCTCAAGAGGGTTCCCCTTATACCAATCGTTTCTCAGCGGGGCAAAGCCTGTCTCCAGCCCCTGGGCATTGAACTTCGGCGACACCGCAAAAAATGCACCCGTCAGGTCTTCATAAGGAATCGTTTCCAGTTCCTCCACACGGTCAAGCTGCAGTTCCTTTAACATTGCTTCGACCACAAGTCTGGAAGTTTCTCTGGTGCTGTGGGGGAATTCGTTTTCTCTCCATAATCCGCTTTCGATGATCGCCCGTGTAAACAATGGCTCCGCCGCCGGGGTCTGAAGAAGCGCATTGATTTTGCCGCCTCCTCCGGACTGGCCAAAGAGTGTCACATTGTCGGGGTCTCCGCCGAAAGCAGCAATGTTTTCGCGAATCCAGGACAGCGCGGCCACCAGATCGGCCTGTCCGAGGTTTGCGGTGTTCCAGTACTTTTCACCAAAAGCGGATAAATCCATATAGCCCAGAATATTTAACCTGTGATTCAGTGAGACGACCACCATGTCCCCGAAAGCAGACAGGTTTTCACCGTCATAGGCAACCATTTCCAGCGAAGATCCCGCCATATAGCCGCCGCCGTGAATCCACACAAGTACCGGTTTTGCAGCGTTACCGTCAATGGCAGGCGTCCAGATATTCAAATACTGGCAGTCCTCGGACTGCGGCCAGAAACGGTGCGGCCCCATGATATCCCCGTCGGGAGAATCCTGCATCATCAGGGGCGCCACATGGCCATAGGACAGGGCGTCTTTGATCCCCTCCCAGGGTTCTGTCTCTTCCGGCATCATAAAGCGTCTGGCATTTGCATACTTAATGCCGTAAAAGTGGAAAATATCGTTTGCCTGAAACCCTCTCAGCTTTCCGCATTTAGTATTGACCACCGGATAGGAAGGCATACATATAAATTCTCGATTCATACTCAGATTCCTCCATTGTTTTTCAGAAATTCATTTTCGGTACAACAGGGACATATTTCATACTGCTGTGACAGGCGCACAGTTCACGGTCATAATCGACCCTTACCTGACATTTTTCGTCAAAGATCATCGTCGCCTTGTTATCTTCACTCCACTGCGGCCATACTTCCGGCAAATAGTCATTATTCGGATCGCCACTGTATGCGAATCTGATCCAGGCCGCACTCATCTGGTTTTCCAGCACTTCGGTGACGCCGGGTTTGGAGCAGATGGGCACTTTGTCCGTATTACGGAACGTGAACGGTATCTCCGAGCAGTGCCATGCGGATTTTCCGCCGTCAAAAGGAAATTCAAATGCGAAAACATAGTTATAGGTAGGCGCACAGCCGTTGCGTGCTCTCAGATTCATGAATTCAAGGACTGCCGGACGGTATCCATTGTCAAGAAATACGGCGTCTATCAGATTTTTGTGCGGCCATGTCTGCCGGAACAGTTCGATCAGCCTGTCGCAGTTCTGCTCTTTAAAACAGTCCCGCACATACTTTTCCCGCTCTTTTTCACTGTAACTGTATTTATCCTGCGGAGACAGGAACCCGAACTCGTTGATATTCGAACCGATCAGCATCGGAATTGTCCTGCCATGCGGCGTAAATCCGTCTTCCAGCGCATGTCCGGTAAACCAGTCATTGACCACAGGCCCCCAGTTTCTTGTATCCGTGCCTTCCCGGCCAAGTTCCTCGATACAGGTAAGAAGCTTCTTTACCGGCATATCCACAAGATCCTGAAACCTGTCCGTTCCAGCCTTTTCCATTAATCCTTTTACAATGGCGTCGGAGAATGATTTCTCCACTTTTCTCTCCGAAACGCGGCGGATGCCGGATTCCACGATGACCTTGTGGAAGAGACCGTCTGCTGCAGGTGTCTGCATAAGGTTTGTGACTTTACCGCCTCCTCCGGACTGGCCCCAGATCGTCACGTTATCCGGATCGCCGCCGAAGGCCTCGATATTATCATGGATCCAGGTAAGCGCGGCGACAAGATCCGCATTGCCGCAGTTCCCGGAATTTTTGTAGGCTTCGCCGTAATCGGATACGTCAAGATAACCAAGGGCATTCAGGCGGTGATTTACGGATACAAGCACAATATCTCCGAATTCGGATAAATTTTGACCGTCATAGGCTACCATCTCAATGGCAGAGCCTGCCGCATAACCGCCGCCGTGAATCCATACCATCACAGGCTTCTTCACGCCTCCTGTAATCGACTGGGTCCATATATTCAGATTCAGACAGTCTTCGGATTTAGGCCAGAACCTGTGAGGGATCAGCAGATCTCCCACAGGCGTATCCGGGGTGCCCGGATATGCGATATAGCCGTACGACAGGGCGTCTTTGATCCCTTCCCAGGCTTTTACCGGCTCAGGCTGCTGCCAGCGTCTGCACTCGGCATACTTGATGCCGAAAAAGTGGTAGGTCGTTCCATAGCGAAATCCCCGCAGCTTCCCCGCGGCGGTTTCCACAACAGGTTCTTCTTTACCGCATATAAATTCCCTTCCCATAGTCAATACTCCTCCCCTTATCAGATTTTACGTTTGCCAAGTGATGCAAAATGATCGCTCCTCGGGATCCAGTCCATAAACTGCTCCACAAGGATATCCCACAGCCTCCATTCATGGGCATAGCCTTTTACCGGAACCCATGTGACATCCTGTCCGCTCTCCGTAAGCATGGCCGCCGACTTCTCACAGCCTTCAAATAAGGGATCCAGATCTCCGCAGCCCATAAATATTTTCATGTTTTTGATGCCGTTCTCCTTAAGCTGTTCCAGCAATGTCATGGGATGCAGCTTCGGATCCCAGTTGTCCGCCTCCGTGGGCGGCAGAAACAAGCCTGCTGAAAAAGCGCCGATCGCTCCGTATTTTTCAGGATGCTTTAACCCGTGAAGCATAGTACCCATAGCGCCCATGGACAGGCCCGCAAGATATGTATCCTCAACCCTGTCAGAAACCGGGAACATCTGCTGTACAAAGTCCTGCAGCTCATCCTCGATAAAATCAAAGAAACGGTCGCCCTTGAAGAAATCATCGCCCTGATTTATATACATTTTGTTTTCTCCGGAAATCATCACAACTGCCAGATTCCGTTCTTCGGCGTATAATTCCACTTTTGTATAAGAATCCCATGTGGCATGATCGTTTCCCACGCCGTGAAGCAGATAGAGCACGGGATATTTTTCACTTTTCTTATGCCTTGGAACGACTCCTTTGACTGCGCCGTCGCCGCATGCCTCCGGAAATGTCACAGAGGGAATGACCACCGTGATGTCCACTGCTCTTTTTAAAGTTGATGAGATAAAGTTACAGGTTAATTTTGCCATAGTTTTTCTCCTTTTCCTATCATTTTGCCGGCACTTTCTGAGAGAGTTGTCCGGTCTGTTACCCTTTGAGCGCTCCAAGCGTGATGCCCTCCGCAAAGTATTTCTGCAGGAAGGGATATACGGCGAGGATCGGGGCAAGTGCCACGAATGCGATCGCCATCCGTATGGAAATGTGGGGCACCGACATTGCGGCGCCTGCCGAAGCTGCGGCTGCGTTCGCCTGAATTGCCTGGATATCCTGTATCATTTTATTCAAAAGTACCTGAATACTGTACAGTTTGGAATCCGTCAGATAGTAAAGACCGTTTGTCCAGTCATTCCAGTAAGCCAGCCCCGAAAAAAGTCCTACGGCGACCAGGATCGGTTTGCTCAACGGTATTGCAATACTGGCAAACATGGTCCCGTGCCCTGCACCGTCGATCATTGCCGCCTCATAGAGTGATTCCGGTATGGAATTCATCATATAAGTCCGTATCAGTATAACATTCATGGCGTTCGCCAGAAGGTTTGGCACAAGCAGCGCAAAGATCGTGTTTTTAATGTGAAAGGTATTCGTCCACATGATATAGGCGGGCACCAGACCGCCGTTGAAGATCATCGTGAAAAATATGTAAAAATTAAAGAATCCACGAAACAGCAGTTTTCTGTCCGAAAGCCCGTACGCCATCATCGCCGAGATCGCAATGTTCAAAAAGGTTCCGACCAGCGTGACGATGATGGTGATACCGTATGCCCGGAATACGGTTCCTCTGTTCTGCCAGATGTACCGATAAGCGTCCAGGCTGAATTCCGACGGTAGAAAAGAATACCCGTTGACGATCAGGGAGCGCTCGGAAGATACGGAGGACAGAAACAGCAGGATGAGCGGCAGCACGATGATGAGTGTCAGGACTGTCAGAATTATGTTGATAACAGTCTGATAGATATAATAGTTTCTTGATCTGATCATAGCGGCTGCCTCCTAAAATATAGCGTTTTCTTTGTTGGTTTTCCTTACGATGAGATTGCTCAGCACGACCAGTACGAAGCCGACCACGGACTGGAAGACACCGGCGGCCGAGGATCTCCCGATCCCGCCTGCAGTCATGAGGGCGCGGTACACGTAGGTATCAATCGTGTTCGTGACGGAATACAACATGCCCGAATTCTGGGGTACCTGATAAAAAAGCCCGAAATCCGAATTAAAAATATGCCCCACGTTTAACAAAAGCAGTGTGATGATCGAGGGCACAAGATCCGGCAGTGTGACATAACGGATCTGCTGCCATTTCGAGGCGCCGTCGAGCCTGGCAGCCTCAAATAATGCGGAATCAATTCCTGCTATCCCTGCAATATAGATCAGGCAGCCATAGCCGACCCCCTTCCACACATGTACAAAACACAGGATAAAGGGCCAGTACTGCGGCGAAGCATACCATTGCACGGGTTCCATGCCAAGGCTTCCACGGACAGCGTTAAACATGCCGTTCTCGGCCGAGAGGAAAGCATATACGATGTAGCTGACGATCACGATGGAGATCAGAAACGGCAGCAGGATAGCACTCTGGTACAGTTTCCTTGCTTTTGTGCTGACCACATCCGTGATCAGTATGGCAATCACAATGCCAAAAAACAGATCGAGAATGATAAACGCCACATTGTAAAGCAGTGTGTTGCGGATCAGTATATAAGCGTCATTCTTAAAGAGATATTCGAAATTGGAAAACCCGATCCACTTACTGTTCCAAATCCCCTGCTGGGCCGAGTACTTCTTAAAGGCCACCATGATACCGGCCATCGGCATATAGTTGTTAATAAACAGATATAAGATTCCCGGCAGCATCATCAGATAAAGCGGCAGAGAACGCTTAAATCTCTTCTTCAGTTTGTCTTTGTTTTTCACCTTCTCAACCTCCTGTGATCCTCAGGATCGTGGACAGTATATGAAGCGCGCACTGCTGGAGATCGCCTCTGCATATACTGAAATTCCGGTTGTAGTTACCATGGTAGGAAATCGCTTTTCCGTCATCCTCGATATCCGCCATATGAACTGTCAACGGTGTGTTAAACGGTTCGGCCCTGTCACGGTTGCGCATGAATACAAACCTTGAAGTCGCCTGCGTAAAAACAGTCTCTCCATTGACAACGATCCTGTCACCGGCAACAGATGCGGTAAAGCCGTCCTCCAGAACGGCCACACAGCGCTCGGTTCCGTTTTCATCCAGGGTAAAAGAGTTCCAGTAATCCTCATAAAAAGGCATACGCCCAAAGAAACGTGTAAAGAGGATCTGCCCGTTTCTGTCAAACACCGGCGGTATGGTCTTTAACGCCAAAAGAATCTCCCGGATCTTACCCGCTCCGCCCGGCATGATCAGATCATTGCCTGCATGCATGGATATGCTGGCTGTGCTGCTCCCGCCGTTCCAGTCCGTCATGACCAGTCCCTGAAAGCCCCACTCGCCCCGCAGCAGCTTCGTGCACAGATCATGGCTGTCCGCAGTCGGCACCTTGTTGATCAGATTGTAGGAAGTCATTACGGCCAACGGTGAGGACTGCTTTACGGCAATCTCAAATCCTTTCAGATAAATCTCCCGCAGCGCTCTCTGGCTGATCCATTCGTCCACGCAGGAACGGTTCGTCTCCTGATTATTAGCCGCATAATGCTTGATGCACACGGCCACGCCCGGCAGGCTGTTTTGTACTCCGTCCGTAAAAGCAGCTGCCATCAGGCCGGAGACAAGCGGGTCCTCGGAATAATACTCAAAGTTCCGCCCACACAGCGGATCCCTGTGGATATTCATGCCGGGGGCCAGCAAAATATGCACCCCGATCTCCTGCATCTCCACGGCGGTGGCGCGTCCCACCTCCCGCAGTACTTCGAGGTCAAAACTCTGGGCAAGCAGCGTCCCGGAAGGCCATGCCGTACAGAAGTGACAGACGGTCTCCTCTTTTCCCGTTATGAGACTGCGGGCCTTAAATTCCTGGCGCACGCGGATGCCTCCGGGGCCGTCCGCCATAATCACAGAAGGAATGCCGTACTTCTTTTCCAGAATATGCGTGGTCTCGCCTGCGGCTCCGGGAACGCTTTCGGAATTCTCCCCGATCACCGGATTGTCTTCATCCGCCACGCCCCAGCCGGTGCCGCAGTTTAATGCCGCCAGTTCCTCGTCAGACAGCTGCGCCACCAGATCAGTCAAAGCCGCTTTCTGTTCCCTGACCTCCCGCCAGGTAACGTCTTTTCGCGGAACAACGACTGCCTTTTCATAAGGAAGTTTTGGCACATAACCACTGTCTGTCGTATAGGTAGTCACTTCCTCTCTGCCGTAAGCAGCATCCGGCACAAAGACGTCAAAGGCTGGAAGCTCTATAGAATAAACCGGAACATTATCAGAGTCGCCGCAGGCATCCGAAAGGTTTGTATGGTGGTATTCTTCCAGCGTTTCATCCAGCAGCAAAGCGGGTAAAGCCCGGCGCGTCATAACATCCCCGGAAAAGACCAGCTTTGCCACAGGCTCGGTATTTCGGGAAGAATTACCGGCACTGACAAGATAAACTCCCTTTTTTATTTTGTAGCTGCTGTCAGAAGGATCATAGACCTCCAGATCTCTCAAGGGGAAGCACAGGGTCAGCATCTGCTTTTCCTGCGGCAGCAAAAGCCTGGTCTTCTGAAAGCTCTTCAGTTCCCGGACGGGCATGTCTATACCTGTGTCAAAAGCGGACACATAGATCTGCAGGACTTCCGCGCCCGGGAAGGAACCGGTATTCGTCACTTCTATTCGGGCTTCAAAACGGTCCTCCTCAGGCATGGCACTTTCCATGTTCCAGTCAAACTCTGTGTAGCCTATGCCATAACCGAAGGGATAAAAAGGCGTCCTGCCAAAGCTGTCAAAATACCGGTATCCCACAAAGATGCCTTCCGCATATTTCTCAAGGTCCGTGTTGTTGTCATTTCCCGCAAATGTGGCGGATGCCGGATAATCCTCATAGCTGGATGCCCATGTGTCTGTCAGTTTTCCGGTGGGAACAAGTGTCCCGTTTAATATGTCCCTGACAGCCCTGCCGCCTTCCTGTCCGGCAAGCCCCATCAGGAGAATACTGTCCGGGCCTGCAGCCTTAATCTCACTTAAGTCAACGATCCCGCCCGTATTTAAAACAACGACCATCTGCTTAAAGTATTTTCTCAGTACAGTAAGGTTATGTACCTCCTGCCTGGACAGAAGATAATCACCGATCTCCTGACCGTCTTCGCCCGATTCGTGCTGTTTCATCTTCCTGTCCGAACCTTCTCCGGAATTACGGGACAGGACAAAGATACACAGATCCGTTTCCGCAGACGCATTGCTGACGGAAGACTCTGACAGCAACGGCTCGGGAAAGGCAAAAGTATGCATCACCATATCCTTCTGCGTCTGCTTCTCCCTGTCATAATTTCCGGCCAGCTCCTTCAATTCCCTGCTGTTGACAATGCTGTAACCGGCCGCCTCGAATGCGTCATAAATATGAATATGGTATCGGTCTGACTGATCTATGAACAAGTCTCCGCCGCCGCTTAAACCGCCGTTAAAGGGATCTCCGGAGCCGGTTCCTCCCCGCACCGTGCGGACGGCGCCGACGCCGTATAGAGCCACGGCGCCGTGCTTTTTGATGGGGAGAACATGATTCCTGTTTTCAAGCAGCACCATTCCGGCTGCTGCCGCCCTGTAGGCTGTTTCTGCATTTTTCTTTTCTCTTGGGCTCATGGGACATGTCTGCATAATAACCTCCGTTTTGTCAATCATTTAAAGTCTCAGTTTTGTTCCGCAAGCCACTGGTCTATCTGTTCCTGTTTGAGATCGATGATATCCTGCAGACCTGCGTCGTAAAGCGCCTGATTGAATTCGTCGATCGCCGTGTCAGGATCAATGGCTCCCGTCGTAATGGGCGCAAGGTACTGGCTGACCACATCATTGACCGCTGCAAGCTGGTTGGTGACGCTTCTCAGATCCGTAGTGCAGCCGAAGCCGAGAGAACGGATCGCGGATTCATCAACCTGGGCATACTGTTCAAAAATATCAGAGTCATTGCCCGCCCATACGTGGCTGTTGAACTGGTTCGGGAGGATAAAGCCCATATTCTGGTGATAGCCGCAGCTTTGCATCGTGACACCTTCCGGGAAATTGGCTGTGCCGTCTTCCTGCTCTACCCAGTGGACTCCCTCCACACCCCAGTTTAACAGATCATTGGCCTCTTTTGTCTCATAAATCCAATTTATCAGCTCCATTGCCTTTGCAGGATCCTTGGAACCGGAACCTACGCCGTAGGTAATACCGTTCATGGCCACCGATGTGACAAGCGGCTTATCCATCTGGATCACAGTGACATCATAACCGGTCTGATCGTCCTTCTCCTGTTTGGTATTCGGCTTGCAGGCAGTCAGATAGGAGAACAGATTGCCGGCCTTCATCAATGTCTCGCCGCCGTCCGTGCATGTAGCCATATCCTTTGCGATATATCCGGCCAGATACCACTCCCTTGCAAGCTCTGCCTTATGCCTGAAATCTTCCGATTCATAGTAATTGGTAACAGTCGTAGTCTGTCCGTAATCCTCAAGCGCCGCCATGCCCAGAATATCACCCAGACCATCAAAACAAACCGTCTGTCCGCCCGGAGAAGCCACGCTTGTGCCGTTGGCAGAGCCGCCGAACATCGTCATATCCGGATAAAGCGCCTGTACTTTCTCATATACAGCCGTCATATCGTCATAAGACTTAATTTCCTGCGGATCAATACCGGCCGCTTCCAGACAGTCGGTACGGACAATGAGACCTGCCGGCGTCGTTCTTTCCTTCATTACAGGGATACCGTAGAGGAACCCGTTGATCGAGCAGCAGTTGACACCGTCCTCGCCGACAGTTTCTATAATATAAGGTATCTTATCCATATACGGAGACAGATCTACCAAATATTCCGATTCCATATAAGTCGGTACGGAAGTGCTGAACATCGGAAACAGATCCACCTGCTCGCCTCCCGCAAGCATCATCGGAAGCTGGCTGCCCCAGGTACTGAAAGTCATAGGCATTAACGTCACTTCCATGTTGAGCTGTTCTCTGGTAAGTTCATTAAATCTTTCACTGACAAGATCCTGCTCCTGAGAATCCTGTCCGACGATATAGACCAGTACAGCCTGATACATCTCTTCCCCGGCATCTGCCGGGGTTCCCTCATCCGCTGCCCCTGTAGTATCCGTTTGTGTGTCGGCTGCAGTTTCCTCTGCTGCGCCCTGAGACGGCTGTTCGTCCTTTCCTCCCCCGCAGCCGGTCAACATGAGCGTCACCGTCAGCGCCGACATCATAAGTGCTATCAGTTTTCTTTTCATAAATAAACACCTCCGTTAAAGTAAGTTAAATAGATTTCGTATCATCATTATCTCTCTTCCACTTATAAAAAGTCTTGCACTTTTTCCTGCTTTTCTGTCACTTTTACAAACCATATGCCGAGAAAGATCATATATTCTCCACCAGGCTTTTCCGCTTCTTCCATATTCCGGAAAGAAAATAGACCGTGGACGGAATTGTGTTAGCATAGCAGGCCAGGCCGTAGCCCAGTACAAACCCATAGAGCTGCATATCCATGACAATACCAAACAGATAACTTAAAAGAATACGGAACAGAAACCCGTCCAGAATCCCCAGGATCATGCTCATTTTCGCATTGCCGATTCCCTGCACCATGCCTGCACTGCCTCTCATAAACGCCATTGCAGGAAAGCCCCAGATAATGGCGGATACGAATACGGGCGCCTGCTCAATGACATTTATATCGTCTGTAAACAATCCAAACATCTGTCTGCTGTAAGCGATATAAAGTGCGGTAAATACAACATAAAAGACAGCACAATACAGCCAGCTCCATAATACTCCCTTTTTCACGCGCCCCGTTTTCCCTGCCGCAATATTCTGACCGACAAAAGGAGACAGAGCAAGCATGATCCCCTGCGAAATCTTATTCACGATATCATCCAGCTTGCAGCCGACGCCGAACACGGCAGAAGCATACACCCCGAGTGAATTGATCATACTGTTGACAAAGAGCATGGAAATATTGATCGCACAGCTTGAGATGGCAAAGGGCACGGCCAGTTTTGTCAAAGGCACCAGGATTTCAGGCCGGATCTTAAAATTTGACGGCTCAAAGTCAAGGCAGAAATCTGCTCTGTTTTTGTACAGGAAGAGAACAGAACAGAAAAAGGACACAGCCTGACCAATGATGGTCGCCAGCGCTGCCCCGGTGACGCCCCACCGGAACAATCCTGTAAAAAGCAGATCCAGCAGCAGATTGATGACCGAAGCCAGCATGATGAACAGAAACGGATGTCTGGAATCACCCATGCCCCTGAAAACGGCAGATACCATATTGTACCCAAAAGTAAAGATAAGTCCCGCTGCACAAACGATCAGGTAATTCCTGGCCATGGCGAAGGATTCCACCGGCGCGTTCAGCAAACCCAGTATGGCGTTTTTAAACAGGAGAATCAGAGCGCTTATCGAAATACCCAGAATCGTTAGAACAGAAACCATGATGCCGATCGTAGGTGAAATATGTTCCTTCTTGCCTGCGCCGATCAGCTGGGCAATATATACCTGTCCTCCTGTGGAAAAACCCATGCTCAGCATTGTGGCAAAGGTGAATATCTGGCTGGCAATGGAAACCGCCGACAGGCCATAGCTGCCCACAAAACGTCCCACGATAAGCATATCCACAAGGGAATACAATACCTGCATGGCATTGGAGGCCATAAAGGGCAGGGCAAACAGGATCAGCTGTTTCGGAATGTTCCCACTCGTGTAATCGGCAACTGTCTTCTTGGAAGTTCTCATCTGCTCACATCCTTTGCCTCGTTATTTTCCGGGAAGAGAGGACGCCTTTTCAGGGGGAGAAGATGATCCAGCGCCTTTTCGATATAATCATTCCACATACGGAAATCATGCCCATACCCCTGCGCACACAGATACTCTACCGGCCATCCCATGGACAGCAGCGTATCAGCGTCTGCTTCCACCCGCTCCCTGATAAAGCCCTCCTCACTGCCGGCGATCAGGATCATTTTTGTGAGTACATCCCCGTTCTCGATATGCTGACGGGCAGTTTTCTGCATATCGTGCCGTGAACCGGGAAGATCTTTTCCCTCACCAAAAGAAGCGTTGTAAAGCGGAAAATGATTCCGGAAATGATCGCCGTCCAGTTCTTCCTGCAGCGTTTTGGGATTTACCGTATAGCCAATGCCACCGGATATATCAATGCAGGTATGGAACAGATCGGGACGCTTGATCGCCGTACCAAGAGCCGCATTTCCGCCCATGGCATATCCCATAATAAAATTGTCCTCCCGCTCAGGCGATGAAGCAAAAAGCGTCTGCATGACCAGCGGCAGTTCCTCGGTAAGAAAAATGCCGTAACAAACGCCGTAATCCGTATCTGCCCCGAAACTGTTCATGATATTGGGCGTGACGAGCATTACATTGTTGCGCTGTGCGAATAATTCCGCATTGGTATAACGATAAGTCAGAGAATCATTGTCACTGCCTCCGTGCAGCAGGTAAACCGTTTGAAATTTCATTCCCGGAACATAACGCTCCTTTTGCTGCATCCCCGGAATCTTGTGAAAGCGGACGCCTTCCGCCATGTCATAGTAACAAAAATTATCAGTGGGATATACCACGGTTATATCAATATAACCTCCGATAGCGTCACTCCTGTAATTAAAACGCAGACTTCCCATAATGAAATCAACCTCCATTCGTAGCTTAGTATACTTTCATGATAGCTTATTCATGGTGTATTTTTCTTGCACTTTTCGGGCCGTTTCTTTCACTTTTCAACATATATCCGGGTCAAAAATCTCATTTCGACTTTCTATCTTATATGGTATACTGGACATGCCGTAAATCTCCCTGCTGTGTGATTGTCCGGCAATCCGTATGAGGTAATCGCATGAAAAGAACTTTAAACCTTATCATCAAAACAGTATGGAACACCTGCCGGATGCTGCCTGTCAACTGGTTGCTCTATTCTCTTAGTCTGGTCACATTCAATGTGTTATGGGTGCTGCTTCCGGAAAACGTATCTATCGCCATAATAAACAGGGATGCGGAAATTTTGTTTCTTTCCGGCATAATTGGTCTGACGGCTGCCATGGCATTATTCTTCAATACATATCTAAGCAATAATGCCTGGATGCAGATCAATAAAGTGCGCTACGCCATTCTGTTAAGACTGCTGGAAGCATCCTTGCGAATCTTTGAAACTCTCCCTGAGCAGGCTGTAGACATCAGCCACGCTGCTTAGGTTGTTATCTGCGATAATCTGTCGAA
>ERZ808037.1177-NODE-1177-length-18474-cov-3.836006_pt1 | contig 18474 bp, 16 predicted proteins | sample MGYA00380190_ERZ808037 | MGnify/ENA primary metagenome ERZ808037 (study PRJEB31490, sample SAMN06133399) | mouse gut metagenome | isolation source: J9 | host: mice | place: China: Chengdu | collected 2015-05 ... | reverse complement strand
GCAGCCGTCTGGACACCAGTTTGACAGCCTTTAATGAGTCTCATTTCGGTATGTCTGCAAAAAAGGTGATTGTGGACATTGACCGGCATGAGTTGGACCGGATGAAGCTGGAACAGGTGGAGCTGAAGCTTTCCTGTGACGCGAAAGATTTTATAGAGGCTCTGTACGAGGCGGTACAGGAATGGGGAGACAATCCTTCCGGAAAAGCAGATTTAGCTAAAAAGAGAGATGTCTGGAGAGAGTGGTTGGAATACGGACATGGGCTGAGGGCCAAGTATCCTTCCGTCAGACAGGAGCACAGAACGGCCAAGGGAGCGGTCAGCGCCTACTATTTCATAGAGCTGCTGTGCAATTATACTACTCCGGAGGATGTGATCGTACCGGAGAGTTCGGGAGCGGCAGGAGAAATCACTTATCAGGCATTCCGCCCCAAGAGGGGGCAGAAGATGAAGAACGCCGCGGGGCTGGGATCCATGGGATTCGGCCTGCCCTATGCAATAGGCGCCTGTTTGGCAAATGGGGGGGGGTATTAGGACTATTTTAATCAATGGTGACGGCGCCTTCCAGATGAATATTCAGGAGCTGCAGACATTGGTCCGGCTGAAGCTTCCCGTTAAAATCTTTATATGGAATAACGAAGGCTATGCAAGCATACGGTCAATGCAGAACCATAATTTCGGCGGTTTTCAGGTGGCCAGCGGCAAGTCCAGCGGGCTTACCATGCCGGACACCGTAAAGGTTGCGGAGGCCTACGGATTAAAAACGTTCCGTATTCAGGATAATGCACAGCTGGAAAAGAGGCTGGAGGAGGTGCTGAACACGGAGGGGCCTGTTTTGTGCGAGCTGATGATTTCGCCGGACGAGACGGTATCGCCCAGAACCAAGACCATTCTCCGGGAGGACGGGACATTGGAATCCTATCCCTTGGAAAAAATGTGGCCGTTGGTGGAGGAAGAGTAGGTTTCGGGCGGACAGTCGGAAAATGTCAGGAAAGGTGCGGATAACATGGTTAAAATCAATGAAGAGCAGAGAAAACCCATTGAAAACGAGAGACGGAGTAAATTAAAAAGCGAAAAGCCCTATGTATATGAAAAAATCATGAAATATAAGGAAAAAGAAGCGCGGGGGGAGTCTGTTGCAATGATAGATTTCTGCTTCGACTATAAGTGCAATATGCATTGTGCCCATTGCAGTAATTTGTCATTGGCCAAAAAGGATAGGGAAATGACCTTGGAGGATTTGAAGGATTTTGCAAGGCAGGCGGACGAGCTGGGGCTTGCGCAGTTTACCATTTCCGGCGGCGAACCCCTGACCTTTGATAATCTGGATGATATCATTCTGGCGCTGGATCCCCGGAAATTCCATATCGGTATGAGTACCAACGGACTTCTGCTTACGAAAGAGCGGGCGGAGCATTTGAAGAAGATCGGTCTGGATAAGGTCAAAATCAGTCTGGACAGTATAAACGAGGAAGTGTATAACCAGACAAGGCGGCAGGAAGGGAGCTACGACAGAGCCGTACAGGCGCTGTTCATTGCAAAGGAAGCCGGTCTCCAGACTAATATACAAACGGTGATCAGCCATCAGAACTGTATCACGGAGGACACGGAGAGGCTTGCAAAGTTTGCCAACGACAACGGGTTTAGTATGGATATTATGATTGCCAAAGCGGTGGGGCGCTGGGAAGGTAAGGAGGAGGTTCTGATTACTCCCGAGGACAACGAGTATCTGCTGAATCTCCGCAACCGGTATCCCATGGTGCATAAGGATACTTTTCCCACTTACGGGGAGAACCGGGGCTGCTGTGCGGTAACGAATAACCTGCATCTGACAAAATACGGCGACATCCTGCCTTGCGGGTTCATCCATATTTCGGTGGGAAATATCTTCGAGGAAAGCTTGAAGGATATACTGGACAGAGCGTTGCATATCCGGTGGTTCGGAAAGTTCCAGCCCCTCTGTCTGGCAGGTGAAAACCGGTATTTTATACGTAATTATATGTCGAAATTCTATGGGAAACCACTGCCTGTCAGCTATAAGGATGTGTTTACCGAAGAGGATTATATACAATAGGGGGCGGAATATGCGGCTTGCAAAACGGAACTGCCCCATATGTGGGTGCAAAATAAACAACAGCATATTTTCAGTCCATATGAAACTACCAAAAGAGCTGCGCCTGCCCGACAGTTACCATGTAGCGGAATGCGATTACTGCGGTTTCTGCTATGCGGATACGGAGGCGGACGCAGAAGACTACCGGTATTATTATGAAAATAATAATTTTTATGGCGGGCTGGATATCGAAATATCCGCATATGGCCCTTTATTTCAAGAGACGAAGGCCCTTCTGGATTCCTTGGGCATTTCGGGTGAAAAGTTATTGGATATCGGTTTCGGAAAAGGGGAGCTGGACATTTTCTTAAGCCGGAACGGCTATCCCTATATTGAGGGGCTGGATCCTTCTTGGCAGAGCGTAAATCATCTGAAGAGCTATGGGGTGGAAGCCAGATGCGGCAGCGTGTATGATGAAGCGGCGGAAGGGAAGGGAGAGTATAAATGCCTGTTTATGTACGGTATGATAGAACATCTCTATGATCCTTTTCTGGCGGTATCCCGTGCGAAAGCGTATTTAAAGGAGGGCGGGTATCTGTTTTGGTGGCTGCCGGTCTTTGACGATATGAGGGAGGATGACACTCCCATCGTCAACAATTTTAATCAGGAGCATATTAATTATTTCTCTTCCGTATCCGTCCGGAATCTGGCTTCCATGAGCGGATTGCGGCTGATCCGGGAGAGCCGTCTGACGGCAGCCCAAAGAGGAAGCTCAAAGGCTTACGGGATACTGAGCGTGTATCAGCCGGACGATGACGTTGTGTGTGAATTGTCTAAGGACAGGATTACCAGAAGTTCCATAGAGGAGTATCATGAAAGGGTCGGCGGGAAGGAGTCCGCTGTCCGCAGACAGATCGCAGAGTGGAAAAGGACACAGGAGGAAATTCTGGTGTGGGGAACCGGCGCATATATGATGAACCTTGCGGCGGAGACGGAGCTGCTTGACTGCAATATAGCCGCTTTTGTGGATAATAATCCGGCAAAGCAGGGTGGAGAGATTTCGGGGATTCCGGTAGCGGGTCCGGAACTTTTACAGACCCATACGGGGAGAGTAGCTATCTGCTCCATGATGTATGCGGATTGTATCCGGCGCCAGATACGGGAAGCCGGATATGAAAATGAGATGATAATCTTGTAGTATACGCAGATTTGGCAATATGTCATTTGGATAGGATGCGCCGGGATGGGAGTAAGGATGATAGAATATACACAGCTGAAAAATCATGAAAGAAAAAATTTAAGGGAAGTGATTCCGCTGCAGAAGCCCTTTACCTTGTTGATCGAGCCGTCAAATTACTGTAATTTCAGATGTGTTTCGTGTTTCCAAAGTCTGCGGGGGGAGAATTATATTTCCAGAAACAGAGCAAGTATGTCCATGGACATATATGATAAAATCATTTCCCAGTTACAGGGCTGGGGAGGGGATAAGCTCAAGGTACTGAAGCTCAGTCTGTACGGGGAACCCTTTACCAACCCACATTTCAGTGAAATGCTGAGGAAAGCAAGGGAGGCGGATATTGCGGAGCGGATAGAGACTACCACCAACGCTTCCTTGCTGACGGAGCAGCTTTGCCGGGATTTGGTGGGGTATGGGATTGATTATATCAGAGTCTCCATATACGGGGGCAGCCAGAGACGGTATGAGGAAGTCACAGGCTGTCCCAATGCCGATATGGAGGCAATCAGGAACTCTTTGAAGCGGATTCTGGAATATAAGCGGGCAGCCGGTTCGGAGCGGCCTTTTGTGAGCGCTAAAATGCTGGATACATACGGCCCGGAGAATGAAGAGTTTCTGGAAAAGTTTACGGAAGCCGCGGATGAAGTTTACATTGATAAGCCCCATAATTGGACTGCCACAGAGGAAAAGAGCTTTATAGGGAGCTTGTATACGCAGGAGCAGCAGGAAAAGCTCAGGGAAGACTCTTCACGGTTTATGTCAGGGAGAATTGCCTGTACAATGCCCTTCACAACACTTGCCGTCCGCAGCAACGGGGATGTGAGCCCTTGCTGCATTGATTGGAGCGGAGGGACAAATCTGGGAAATATTCATGAAGAAACTTTGCAGGAAATCTGGAACGGGGATAAGATGTACGAGTTCCGGAAAATGCAGCTGGAAAACAGAAAACAGGAAAACGAAAGCTGTAGGAACTGTGAGTTTTATAAAAACGATTATTATATCAGGGATAATATTGATGGATTTCCGGTTGAGAAGCTGCGGAATGGATAGGCATGGAGGTCAGAAATGCTGAAGAAATTTGATAAAAGCTGCGTGTCCGCGGGCAGTAAGGTGATTTTGTACGGAGCGGCTATGTATGGTGAGCTTGCTTTGAATGCGTTGGAGGAGCAAGGGATACCGGTCTTCGCCTTTTGCGACAGGGTTCAGGCCGGAAAGGAGTTCTGCGGGCTTTTGGTGATATCGCCGGAGGAATTGCAGAAGCATAAGGACGCCCATGTGCTGATCTGCGCCACAAAAGGTTTTCAGGGAATCAAGCATTATCTGGAAGAATCGGGGTGGCTCAATTATTATGAAATATCCGATCTGCTGCAATATCTTAACTATGGCCGTTTGAGGGAGTACTGCAGGAGACTGCCGGCAGAGGAACTGATAGAGAAGTACAGCTTTTATGTTGAGGGCAGGAGGACAGACAGGCTGGATTTGTCCTTTCTGGCGCTTTCCATTACCGAGAGGTGTACTTTGAAGTGCCGGAAGTGTTCCGTGTTGGCTCCCTATTATGAGAAGCCTTGTGATGACAAACTGGCACTGATTATCGACCCTATGGAAAGACTGCTGGCTTGTGTGGATTCCATTTCGGAAATGCAGATCGGGGGCGGAGAGCCCTTTATGCATCAGCAGCTGGGCGACATCCTGAAGTGGGGGCTGGGACAGGAAAAGATTAAGGAAATCTCTATTTTTACGAATTCCACCATCATCCCAAGGGAAGAGCTGCTGGCGGAATTAAAAGATAAGAAGGTAAAGCTGCTGTTGGATGATTACGGCGGATTGTCAAGAAATTTAAACAATATTGTGGAATTGTGTGACAGGGAACACATCCGCTACATTATTCAAAAGTTCGAGAGATGGGATGATCTGGGCGACTATTCCAGAAAAGATTATACCGAAGAGCAGCTGGAAAACCTGTTCCGGTATTGTTCCTTCGGAAATGTAATGTCCATGATGAAGGGGAAGCTGTACCGTTGTACTACGGCGGCACGGATTGCAGATATAGGGATGATAGAAGAGAAGCCGGAGGATTATGTGAGTTTCTTGGAGGAAGATTATGATATCTCGGAAAAAAGGGAAGAAATCCGGAGTCTGATTTATGATAAGAAATATCACAACGGATGCAGGTATTGTAACGGCATCAGCACAAATAAAATGGGAATACCTGTGGCGGAGCAGCTGTGAGAATTATGCGCAATTCATGGCATTTTTATAGCGATTTGTGATTCCGCGGAGCGGAATTTTGGAGGTTGGTGTGAAAAAAATATTAATTACGGGGGCGTCAGGGTTTATCGGAAGGAGCCTTGCGGAGTATTTTACCGGAAAATATGATGTCCATGCTCCTGTCCATGCCGTATTAGACCTGAAAGATGCGGAAGCGGTAAGACAGTATCTGGAAAAGCATCGCTTTGATGCGGTGATACATTCTGCCAATATGAATGATGTGACATATCGTTTATCACCCCATGATATTTTGGACGGGAATCTCAGGATGTTTTATCATCTGGAGATCTGCAGCCGATTGTATGGTAAAATGATTTATTTTGGTTCCGGTGCGGAGTATGATATGCAGAATTATAAGCCTTTGATGGAAGAGGAATATTTCGGCAGGCATATTCCGGCAGATCCATACGGGTTCTCCAAATATACCATGCACCGGATAGCGGAGCAGGGCAGGAATCTATACAATTTGATCCTGTTCGGGGTGTACGGCAGATATGAGCAGTTCCAAAGGCGCTTTATTTCCAATAATATCTGCAAGAGCATTCTGGGTAAACCCATGACACTAAATAAGAACGCAAAGCTTGATTATCTGTATATAGAAGATTTATGTAAGATTGTGGAGTGGTTCTTAGAACATACTCCCCGCCATCAATGCTATAATGTATGTACCGGCCGTGCTGTGGATCTGCTTACTCTGGCGCGGGAAATCAATGAGGTCACGGAGCTTGGGAGAGAGATCCTGATATATGAGGAAGGCTGGAAGCCGGAGTACTCGGGCAATAATGCAAGGCTGCTGGAGGAAATAGGGGATTTTGCCTTTTATGACAGGAAAACTGCTATTGCAGATATGGTGAAATATTACCGGGAACAGAAGGAAATGCTGCTTCAAAATGAATGTTTTAGAAAAGTAGGAGGAAAATGTGTATGACGGAGCAACCCTTAGTAAGCGTTGTTTTACCCTGTTATAATCATAAACAATACGTTGGTCAGGCAATTGAAAGTGTGTTAAACCAGACCTACCGGAATATCCAATTGATTGTCTGTGACAACGGATCTACCGACGGTTCTTATGAGGTGATATCCCGGTACAGTGACCGGATAGCCCGGATTTTCCGGCTGGAGGAGAATAGCATTCTGTATTGCTCGGAGAAGATTATCATGGCAGCTACGGGCGAGTATATTGCGTTTATGACATCGGATGATTATTGGGAGCCGGATAAACTTGAGCTTCAAGTTCTGGCATTGCAGGAACATCCGAAGGCCGCCGTCAGCGCAGCATGGACCGTCTATGTGGACGATAATCTGCGGCCGTTTCAGGAAGGTGAGTCCTATGGACCCTTTAAGACCGAGATTTTTAAAGTGGAAAACAAGAGTCGGTATGAATGGTTCAAAGATTTGCTGTACAATGGAAATTGTTTGGCGTGGCCATCTGCCGTTTACCGTACCGACATTTATAAAGAATTATGGTATCAATGGAGAGGGCACCGGCAGCTTTCAGACTATTATACATGGCTGTGCACGGTGCAGAAATATGACTTATACGTTGTACCGAAGGTTCTGGTCAAATACCGGTGGCATCCCAGCGGTGAAAACAGAAACGAAAGCGCTGTTTCCGGTGCAGTAAGCGTCAGGCATATGAACGAGTATATGGATGTGATATACCGTATCATGGAGGATGTGGAAGATGGCTTTTTCCTGAAGGCGTTTGAGGGGGAATTATGCCTGCCCGAAGCGGCGTCCCATGAAGAGGTTTTATGTGAAAAATTTTTCGTGTTAAAGCGGTTGGCGGAAATAAGCACTGCCATGGGGGCGGTTATAGAGACCAGTGCCATGCTTTTTTTCTGTAATCATTTTATGGAAATGCGCAATGTAATACATGAAACATATCATTACACTTATGCCGATTATCATGACTGGGCAGGGGAGAGAGGCGTGGGAGCCGCTTCCGTCAAAATGTCGGCTGCAATGGAGCTGCGGCGGCTGAAGGACAGCAAGAGACTGTGGCAGCTGAGGGATATGTTGTTGGAAGCCGCACAGACGGACGAGGAGTATTGTAAAGTTATAAAAATGCTTTTTTCCATATTGGAGCCGGATAAGCAGGAACTGATCAGGGTATTGGACGAATGCATGAAAAAGGCGCTGGAGCTGATGAGGGAATTTCACCAAAATTCTACGGCAGAGGTTTACAGGAACGGGATCCTTCTGGCAGAGGGACTTATCCGGATGGTGGACATTGTGCGGGAGGAGCTGGAATTCCTGTGTATTGAATTAAAAGAGGAGGATTGGCATGCCTACCAAGAAATCATAAGTTATGCCAAAAAAGAGGTAATAGATTTGGGTCAAGCCGTTGTACCCTATATGGAATATATAAATGACCGGCTGCAGATCCTATTTGCATAGAATCCGCATATGCGCGGAACAGGAGAGTATATGAAGGTGGTAATTCTGGCGGGAGGCCGGCCCAGCACCATTACGGATGAACAGGGCGGGATCCCGAAACCTATGGCGGAAATCGGCGGCAGGCCGTTGATCTGGCATATTATGAAAAGCTTTTCCTCCCACGGCTTTCAGGATTTTATTGTGTGTGGCGGGTATAAAGTAGAAATGCTGAAAGAATATTTCCTGAACTATGAGTACTATGAGTCCGATATTACCATAGATCTGGGAAACGGTTCCGTGCAGGTACATAACCGTCCACAGGAGGAATGGAAAGTTATGGTGGTAAATACCGGTCTGAACGCTTCTACTGCCCAGCGTGTTGCCCAAATAGAAAATTACATCAGAGAGGAAGATTTTATTGTGACCTATGGTGACTGTCTGTCCGATATAGACATTTTGGGGCTGCTGGATTTTCATAGGAAGCATAAGAAGCTTGTCACTCTGGCGGTGGCAGGAACCACAGGCCGCAATGAGGCGCTGCGTATGGACGATACAGGAAAGCTTCTGGAGAAGGCATCCGATGTGGTCAGCGGGGCTTGGACAAATGCCTGTACTTATGTGCTGAGGAAAGAAGTCTTTTCCTTGTTGGACAATGGGGTACTCCATTTGGAGCAGCAGCTGATGAATAAGCTGGTGCCTTTGGGGGAAATGGTTACATATAAGCATTATGGGTTCTGGGTGCCTGTGGAGACATACCGGGACAGGATGCGGCTGGAGCAGATGTGGAGCAGCGGCAATGTGCCATGGCTGGGGTGAAGTAAGAGTTGCTGACTGCGGATGCTGTCATCGGCATGTCCGGAAGTGTGAAAAAACGCAAAAGACAGCGTTTTTTATTTGAGCCGCCAAAGGCGGCACAGGGGATTAGCATGAAAGTTGTAATATTGGCCGGCGGTAAGGGAAGCAGAATGATTGAGGAGTCCGCACGAAAGCCCAAGCCCATGGCAGAGATCGGCGGAAAGCCTATTATATGGCATATTATGAAATTGTATTCCCACTATGGTTTTCATGAATTTATCGTTTGCTGCGGGTATAAAGGCCATATGATTAAGGACTATTTTCTCCATTATCAGATGTATCAGTCAGATACCGTCTTTGATTTGGGGAATCGAAAGCAGAGCTTTTATGCCGGGGATGCAGAACCGTGGAAAGTAACATTGGTTAATACGGGGCTGGAGACCAAGACGGCGGGGCGGATTCTGAAAATAGCGGACTATTTGGATGAGGACGAAAACTTTATGCTGACTTTCGGGGACGGTGTAGCGGATGTGGATATTCCAAAGCTCCTTGCATTTCACAGAACCGGCGGGAAAATCGTAACTCTGACGGCAGTGCAGCCAGCGGGACGGTTCGGAGCAATACAGATGTCGGAAGAGGGTGTGATCCGAAGCTTCCGGGAAAAGGCGAGGAGTGACCAGTCGTGGATCAATGCGGGATTTATGGTAATGAATAAGAAGATTTTCCCGTATCTGGGAGACGGATCCGAAATGATGCAGGATGCCCCTTTTGAGAATATGGCTGCCGAGGGTCAGATGGCGGCTTATAGGCACGAAGGATTCTGGGCGCCTATGGACACGGTGCATGACCAGATGTACTTGGAAGAATTGTGGGACAGCGGACAAGCGCCGTGGAAGGTATGGCGCGGAGTCCGCAATTTGCTATCAGAGTAAAAGACAAGGACTATGGTAAGTTATTTGGGGGTAGTTCCCTGCTATGACGGAATGGAGACGGAAGCGGATGAAGAGCGAACAGCAGGCCAGAGAGGAGATCTTAAATCTGGTAAAGGAATATTGCAGATCATATCACAATGCCAAAACCTATCGCCCGGGGGACAGGATTCCCTATGCGGGTCGTGTCTATGACGAATCGGAAATGGTGAATCTGGTTGACAGTGCGCTGGAATTTTGGCTCACTGCGGGCAGATATACGGACCGGTTCGAACAGGAATTTGCCAGATATCTGGGAATCCGGCACTGCAGCGTAGTGAATTCCGGATCTTCTGCAAATCTGCTGGCTTTTATGGCGCTGACTTCTCCGCTTCTGGGGGAGAGAAGAATTCTTCCCGGTGATGAGGTGATCACGGTGGCGGCGGGATTTCCCACTACGGTGACGCCCATGCTGCAATACGGCGCGGTTCCGGTATTTGTGGATGTGACGATTCCCCAATATAATATTGACGTTTCCCTAATGGAACAGGCTGTTTCGGATAAGACAAAGGCTGTCATGCTGGCGCATACTCTGGGCAATCCGTTTGACTTAAAAGCGGTCAGGGATTTCTGCGAAAGGCACCGGCTCTGGCTGGTGGAGGATAATTGCGACGCTTTGGGCAGCCGGTATTTTATCGACGGGGAATGGAAGTATACGGGTACGGTGGGAGACATCGGAACCTCCAGCTTCTATCCGCCGCATCATATCACAATGGGAGAGGGCGGCGCCGTGTATACCGACAACGGGCTGTTGAACAAGATAATACGCTCCTTGCGGGATTGGGGAAGGGACTGTGTATGCGCTTCCGGACAGGACAATCTCTGTAAGCACCGTTTTGACGGACAGTATGGCGAGCTGCCAGCAGGGTATGACCATAAGTATGTCTACTCTCATTTCGGGTATAATCTGAAAGCAACGGATATGCAGGCGGCGGTAGGCTGCGCACAGCTGGAGAAGCTTCCTTCCTTCGGAGAGGCAAGACGGAAGAATTTTGCATATCTTTCGGAAAGGCTGCGGAAGGCGTCAGGCAGTCTGATCCTGCCGGAAGCCTGTGAGAATTCGGATCCCAGCTGGTTCGGTTATCTGATTACCTGTAAGAAAGGGACGGATAAAAACCGCATTGTGACGGCACTGGAGCAAGAGGGAGTGCAGACCCGTATGCTTTTTGCCGGAAATTTGACCAAACAGCCTTGTTTTGACGAGATGAGGAAAAGCGGAACCGGATATCGAATCGCGGGTGGGCTGAAAGAATCCGACCGGATTATGAGGGATTCTTTTTGGATCGGATTGTATCCGGGAATGACGGAAGAGATGCTTGGATATATGGCAGACCGAATCATAGAAGCCGTGGGGGAAATGTAAAGCTATGTGGGATACTGCATTTTATAAAGGGAAAAAAGTACTGGTTACGGGGCATACAGGATTTAAGGGAACGTGGATGTGTCAGGTCTTACTGGGGCTGGGGGCGGAAGTGACAGGATATGCGTTGAAGCCGCCCACGGATCCGGGGTTGTTCTCCCTCTTGCATATGGAAAACAGGATATGTTCCGTGGAAGGAGACGTCAGAGATTTGGAACACCTGCGGAGGGTATTTGAAGCCGTACAGCCTGAGATTGTGATTCATATGGCGGCCCAGCCCATAGTCAGGGAATCTTACAAATATCCGGTGTACACCTATGACGTGAATGTAATGGGCACGGTAAATGTATTGGAATGTGTGCGTCTGACGCCATCCGTCAGATCCTTTGTCAATGTCACCACCGATAAGGTATATAAAAACAAGGAATGGGATTGGGGTTATCGGGAAAATGAGGAATTGAACGGCTTTGATCCCTATTCCAACAGTAAATCCTGTTCGGAACTGGTGACGGAGAGTTACCGGAATTCTTTCTTTGGTGACGGCAGGACAGGGATCTCTGCCGCAAGGGCGGGCAATGTGATCGGCGGCGGGGATTTTGCCTCGGACCGGATTGTGCCCGATTGTTTCAGGGCCATCTCGGATGGAGGAGAGATCCTTGTGCGAAATCCTTATTCCGTCAGGCCATACCAGCATGTTCTGGAGCCTGTTACGGCGTACCTGTTAATCGCCCAAAGGCAGTATGAGGATATCCGCTATGCGGGATGCTATAATATTGGCCCCGACGAGGAATCCTGTCTGACCACGGGAGAATTAGTGACGGAGCTGTGTAGGCAATGGGAAAGGCTGTCGGGAAACAGAATTTCTTGGAGACATCTGAGTGAGGAAGGTCCCCATGAGGCGGGATTTCTGAAGCTTGACTGTTCTAAAATGAAAAATAAATTTGGCTGGAAACCTGTGTGGAACCGGGAAGATATGATTGCCCAAACGGCAAAATGGCAGTGGGTATATCTGAATGATTCGGATATTGAGAGCTTTACGGAGAAACAGATTCAGGAATATCTGGCCGATATGTTATAGAAAGAAGAGTAAAAGGAAGGCAGATTCATACAATAGAATCAATATAGTAATCTATTGTCAAGAATATTAATGGGTGTAAAAATGGATGAAGCAATTAAGAGAAATATTTTATTGAATCCCGGTCCGGCTACCACCACGGACACGGTAAAAATGGCGCAGGTGGTTCCGGATATCTGCCCCAGAGAGAAAGAGTTTGCCGGGATGATGAGGAAGCTGCGCAGCGACTTGGTAAAGATTGTCCACGGCGATCCGGAAAAATATACTTCGGTTTTGTTCTGCGGAAGCGGAACCATCAATATTGATGTATGCCTGAATTCGCTGCTTCCGGAAGGGGGCAGGATTCTGGTGGTCAATAACGGCGCTTATAGCGCAAGAGCGGTGGAAGTCTGTCAATATTACGGACTGCCTTATATAAATCTGGAATTTCCCACGGACGAGCTGCCCGACTTGGCCGTGGTAGAAAAGACGCTGAGAGAAAATTCCGACATTGCACTGGTTCATACGACGCACAATGAGACGGGCACGGGGATTTTGAACCCTATCGGTGAAATCGGTGCGCTGGCTCATAAATACCATGCCGTATTTACGGTGGATACCACTTCTACTTTGGCCATGCGCCCTATTGATATGGAGAAAGAACAGATAGATTTCTGTATGGCATCCGCCCAAAAGGGATTGATGGCGATGACGGGGCTGTCTTTTATCATCGGCCGGCGGGATTTGATAGAGAAGTCGGCATCTTACCCCCGACGTTCTTATTACTGTAATTTGTTTTTGCAGTATGACTGGTTTGAAAAGACGGGAGAGATGCATTTTACTCCTCCGGTGCAAACCATTTATGCGGCAATTCAAGCGATAGAAGAGTATTTTGCCGAGGGGGAAGAGGAAAAATGGAAACGCCATACCAGAGTGTTTAAGGCCATTCGGGAAGGTCTGGCGGAGCTGGGCTTTCGTGAGGTTATCAAGGAGGAATGGCAGGCCGGTCTTGTGGCATCCGTGTATTATCCGGAGGATGAAAACTGGGATTTTGAGAAGGTACATGATTATTGTTATGACCGTGGCTTTACCATTTATCCCGGGAAAGTGGCTTCGGCGGACACTTTCCGGCTCTGTGCGCTGGGAGCCATTGACGAACAGGATATCCGGAACTTCTTCGTCGTGTTCCGGGAGGCATTGGCTCAATGCCGGGTGGAAATTCCCATAAAATATAATTCCGGGGAAACGTCTTTGCAATGAAAGCTTCTTTAGCAGAACGGCAGGCTGCAATATGCGGCGTCTGACATTGCGCATAACACGCGCCGGAAGGATATCCCGCGGAAAAGGAAGGGATATGGTTTCTGGGATAATCGAAATTGCGGAAAGGAAAAGAATATGAATTTATATCAGGAAATATCGCAGTTGCTTATGGAAATTTAAATACAGGGGCGTGATATTTTAAACGAATTGGAGAGAGGAACGGATTTTGATTCCTTTCTGCGGAAAATAAGCGGATACTCTCAAGTGATTTCGGAACTGCAGACCATTGTTCCACAGGAAATTTACGGGGAATATCAGGAATTTTTTGATGCTTTTTGTGAATTTTGCGGCCAATGCGGGGATCCCGATTTTATGCGGAATAATGTGGAGGATATGGTTTCTTCGCTGTCTTTATCCGTAGAGTGTATAGAAGATATCAAGATGAAATGTCTCAGAAAGATTAAAAGGTGTATCTGTTGTGAAAAGAGAGTAACCTATCTGCCTTTGCCGGATTATTACAGACAAATGGAAGAAAAATATCATGTACCGCAAAATACGAAATCGGAAACCTTGAATCTAAAGGAATACAGCTGTCCGGAATGCGGTGCAAGCGACAGGGACCGCATGATCATATCTTTTTTGAAAAAGGCAAAGCTTCGGGATGCGGCTGAGGGGGCGAAGGTGCTTCAGATCGCACCGGCAGCAAGCATCTGTCAATGGATTATACGGCACTGTCCCCAGACCGTGTATGAAACAACGGATCTTTTTATGAGTAACGTTACTTTCCGATCCGATCTGCAGGATATGAATATGGTGGCGGAAGACCTATGACGTAATAATATGTTCCCATGTTTTGGAGCATGTCCGGGATGACAGGAAGGCGCTGGGGGAATTAAAACGTATTCTGAAACCGGACGGAAAGATTATTTTTCTCGTTCCCGTGGATTTGAACCGCAAGGAGACAGATGAGGAGTGGGGATTGTCCGAAGCGGAAAACTGGAGAAGATTTGGACAAGGGGATCATTGCCGCGTTTATAGCAAAGTGGATTTGACAGATCGGCTCCAAGAGCAGTTTTATGTACATAGTCTGGGGAAAGATTATTTTGGAGAGGACGTTTTTGAACAATGCGGCTTGATTGACACAAGTACATTGTACGTTTTAACGAAACAAGAGGAAGTGCCGCTGGACATGGCAGAACAGATCAGAGTGGACGAAATATTATGTAAAGAGGGTCCGCTGGTGAGCGTTATTATGTCTTGCTATAACCATGAGAGCTTTGTGGCCGAGGCCATAGAAAGTGTGATCAATCAGTCTTATAAGAACATAGAGTTTATAGTGGCGGATGACGCTTCTTCGGATCATACGGCGGAAATAATGAAGAGATATTCGGCCCATTATGCAAAAGAAATGTATTTTGAAGAAAATATCGGAGGCCGAAGCGAATTTCTGCAGCAATATGCCACGGGAAAGTATATTGCGCTTATGCATTCGGATGATGTATGGGAACGGGATAAGCTGGCGCTTCAGGTAGCATATATGGAAGAGCATGAAGATTGCGGCGCATGTCTTACGTGGTGTGTATACACGGACGAAAATCTAAGGGAGACAAACGACTGGTATTTTTTCCAAAAGAATAAAAGCAGCAGTGAATGGATGCATTATTTTTGGAAATACGGTAATGCATTGTGCAATCCCTCCTCACTGACCAGACGAGAATTGTGCATGAACATAAAAAAGACTCCTTGTACCCAGCTTCCTGATTTTTTTAAGTGGATTTATGTGATTCAGCATACTTCTATTTATATAGTACCGAAGGCTCTTGTAAAAATGAGGAGATATCAGGGCGGTCACAGTGAGAATACCAGTGTAACCTCTGAAAACAATATAATGCGGCACATGGCAGAGGCAGGTTGTAACTGGCTTTGGGTCATCAGGGATATGGAAAAAGATTTCTTTAAGCAAGCGTTTGGCGAATTAATGATTCATCCCGATGCGGACACAGAAGAGGAAATAAAATGTGAAAAATATTTCCTGATGCTGAACCATATCAATCAATTTGTACAATATAGTGCGATGTGTTATTTATGCGAGATTTTTGATTCCGTGAAGGAATGCATGGAAAACAAATACCATTATTCGTACAAGGAATTCAGAGAAGACATCATAAAAAAGGGAATTACTCCTTCGCTTAAAGAAAAAGGATAAAGCATACCGGATTCAAGGCTGCCGGATTTCGAACATCCGGGTCTGAAGAACGCAAGCGCAGCGTTCATATGGCTTTGCGGCAATTTATGGATTGTTTGTGCTGCCGTTGGCGGCATGTCCGGAAGCCTGCGTCTATGCGATGGATGGTCATGTAAAGCTTACCGCAAAGTTGTTTATGGGTAGAAGACGGTGCGGGAATGGAGATTAAATGAAAAAAGTTCTGGTGACGGCAATCGGCTCAATGTCCGCGGATATTGTTATTAAAGTACTGCATAAAGAGGGATATTATGTAATCGGTACGGATATTTATCCCAAGGAATGGGTGGTGGATGCCCGAAATGTAGATGAGTTTTATAATGTTCCTCCGGCGGCGGAACAGAATTGTTATATTAACAGGATACTGGAGATATGCAGAGATCGGAAGGTGGACTACATTTGTCCTCTGACAGATGACGAAATAGATGTCTTCAATGAAAACAGACAGAAGTTTGAAAACCTTTCGATATTATGCATGTCGGATTATGATGTTATAAATATATGCAGAAATAAAAAGAAAACAGCCGATACTCTAAAAGAGACCGGATTGTGTAATGTGATATGGGATTACGGAATAGAAGACATAGAAAATCACAACATATGTTTTCCGGTTGTGGGGAAACCTGTCAGAGGGAGAAGCAGTCAGGGCTTTAGAATTTTCACGGATGAGGAAGAATTTTACGGATTCTGCCGTAAGGTAAAGGCCGGAGAATATTTGTTTCAGCCATATATTGAGGGGAATGTTATCACTGTCGATGTGGTCAGGGACAAGAGGACCGGCTGCTGTGCAGCGGCAGCCAGAAGGGAATTGCTCAGAACCTTAAACGGGGCGGGACTAAGCGTACAGGTTTTCCGGGAGGAGGCTCTTGAAAAAGTCTGTGAGGATCTGGCGGAAAGTCTGGACATAACAGGGTGCGTGAACTTTGAATTTCTTGAGACGGAGAATGGAGTACGGTATCTCCTTGAATGCAATCCCAGATTTTCCGGAGGCGTGGAATTTTCGGTTCTGTCGGGATATGACTTTGTAAGGAATCATATGCGCTGCTTTGAGAACAAGCCCATCGAAACAAAGGTATGTATTCGGGAGCACTGGATATGCCGTAAGTATGAAGAGTATATTACAGACTGACAATGCTTCGGATATCTCCCTTGGGACCGCCTGAAACCGTCCGGAAACGGCGCTCCGTTCCACACGGCAGATATAAAAAGGGGCTGTTGCCGCACATGAAATTGCTGTCACATATGGTAAATATTGCTCATGGCATTACCGTATGTGGCGGAATTTCTGTAATTAGCAACAGCCCCTTTAAGCGTATCAAAGTGTGGCGGGGTATGCGTATAAACATAATCGTGTGGGCATGGGAAAGTCAAACCGAAGAACCAATTTATAGGGGAGATTTAAATCGGTTATCCATTTTACGGTGTCATACAGTAAAAAGCGGTCATCTGCGGCAACGTTAATGATTAAGCGCGGCCGGTTTTTTTGCAGTAAATTTCTGCTGCCCTTTAAGATATCTAAAAACATAAAAGGAACACTGATTTTCAGCAGGCTTACGGTTTCTTCCGCCAATACGTCATCCAGAGTTTTTATGGGTATTTTTTCCGGGGCGGGAGAGCAATCTGCGGAGGTGAGGAATGCCGACTGGGTATTTTCCCTGCCGATGCAAAGCTCGCCGTTTCTTTCTCCCAGTCCGCAATGATACAGCGAAATATTTTCATGGTTTCCGTATCTGTTATGTAGTACTTTAAAGATATTAGGATCCGGCTCAAAGGCAAATATTTTGCGGAATTTATTGTCCGTGCATTTCAAAAAGCGGCTTATGGTGTCGCCTTCCCATGCGCCTACATCTACAAAGCTTTCCGAATCCGTAATATTCAACTCCTTCAAGCCGAACATTCCGTCCACACATATATTGGGGTAAAGCAAATAACTAATGTCGTTTGTGATACTGACTGCAATATAACGTTCCAAAGCCTGTTGGGATTCGACGTCTGCAAGCTGTTCGATGATTTCATTCAGCCTATCCTGATTTTGGCAGACATATTCCAGATCGGGCCCTTTATACTGTAAATAAGGGTTGGGGATAACATATACTTTATTGATAAATGAATATGGTTTCAAATCCGTAATTTTTTCATAGTGCCCGTGGCCTGCCACGACGTTAATTTTCTCGTACTGCATTTCCAGCTCTTTCAAAGAAAAAATCACTTCATCCGACGGGATAATGTGGGAGTTTTCTGTCTCTGTGGTGATAAATCTGCCCGCATAGGAAATGCCTCTTTCCTCTAAACGCGATATGATTTCTTCGCTCATGGATCCCGCGCCCCATATAAAGACCGGATACGGGGAGCGCTGCAGCTCCGTGTATATTCTTTCTAAATGATTGGGAATCATAAACTCTTTTCCTTCCTCTCTGACATGAGTATCCGGTACTCCAAAAGATCAATTTCTGGCCGGATGAATAGTCTCATTTGTGGTCTTATGTCAGTATAATATACGGATTTAGGGAAGTCAAATGGTTGTTGCGACAGTAACGTGATTTCGAAAAGTTTTTACATTTTCGGAGTGTATGTGATATAATTATAATGCACTCAGGAATCCGGCCGCTGCGCGTCTGTGGCGTCCGATGATTTTCTGCGACAAAGCTTCATTTGTGATTTTATTGTGACGAAATATGATTTCCGCTGCAGGAGCATTCAGCTTTTGCCGGTATTACTTGTGCCGCCGCTGGCGGTATGTTTGGAAGGTTGAATAAAAATGCGTATTCAACTATTGATTTGAGTGCGCGCCGCAGCGCGCAGATGGGTATAAGGTTGAATAAAAATGCGTATTCAACTATTGATTTGAGTGCGCGCCGC
>ERZ808037.1176-NODE-1176-length-18499-cov-4.986646_pt1 | contig 18499 bp, 18 predicted proteins | sample MGYA00380190_ERZ808037 | MGnify/ENA primary metagenome ERZ808037 (study PRJEB31490, sample SAMN06133399) | mouse gut metagenome | isolation source: J9 | host: mice | place: China: Chengdu | collected 2015-05 ... | reverse complement strand
CTATGTAGTGCCGAAAGTGGCGGATTTACGGGCTTTCTCGGCTTTCCGTGTCCGTATCTGCCGGAAACTAAGACACCTTGGGATGCTAGGATTATCGCTCTCACTTTCCCCTTTCTGTGCTTTTGACTAACAAATAGGTCAATCTAAAACAAAATACCTCTTAATCATTCCAAAACCCATTCTTATTGCTAAAAAATCGTATTGACTACCCTCATTCTTTCCTATCCTCAGCTTGTATATCGTTAATGATTGATCTGATCAAATCCTGATTACCGAACATACCATTAACTCGCTCATCAAACTCATCCGGCGATGAGCAGGCTCCCGCTTCAAACAACAATTTTATTATCTTAGCATAAAAACGATAATCCAAATCTTCCATGAACTTCATTTTTGTTTTGCCTTTCAATCCTCTTTCTAGAACATCAACCATCCAAATATCTAGTTTTTCTGTCTCTTGGTTAAATAAAACAATCCGTTCTATCTTACTTTTGAATCCTGAAATATCATTTTCAATAGTATTCTTCAACATTGCTGCAACCTCATCTATTTTTACCTTCTGTGTAGGGATAATTACATCATTATAGTCTGCAATTGGTCCATCTAAGATAAGCATATTACCTTTTGAATATAAATCCAACATCATCCACTGTTCTCTGACCGAACCTAGTAAAGATATTTCATACTGTTTTGCCATCGCAGGATTTTTCAAGGAAAAAATTACTTTATATCGTGGAGAATCAAATTTTGTCTTTATATCTAATATTTCCGCCATTGTTACAATCCACCTTTCTACAGAATACATCCTCATATCCCCAAAATCTCACAATAAATCTACAACTCATACATAACTTTTCAAACAGAATATCAACCCTAATGCACTCCTTTCGTCACTATTTATCCATTAAGGCTCTCCTTTTGTGAAACATATTAACATGTAATACCATAGTCTCTCAAACCAATTTCGTGATATATCGCAAAATTGATTGTTTTACTTCTTTGTTATTAAAGAATTCTCTAATAAAAAACTTATAATATATTCAACATCTGAATAAGTTACCTCATTATTTTCTCTATCTATTTCACATATTTCATTAAATATAATTTCCGCATCTTTTCCTAACATTATTTTATCAATAATAAACTTAGTAGTTTCGTTAATTTCAAATACATCACCATTTACAACATCAAACAAATAATATATATCATCTCTATCATGGCGCACAGAAATGCCGTCTCTTAAACAAAAAATAGTATTTTTATCAATATTCATATTTCATTCTCCTTTACAAAGTATAAGTGGAATGATGCACAAAACATCATTCCACTTATGTAGTCAGTCGCCACCGCCTCCACAACAAGTACAAGCAGATTTTCTACTTGTTTTTACAACATTAACGACTTTTTTAATAGTTGGTTTTTTCATCTTAACTTCACCTCCTTTACATGAATTATGTGTCAAAGAAATCAAATGTTCCACCAGCATACTTTTGAACTTTAATAATCTTTTCATCTTTAAGATTTATAAAATATTTGTTCTCATACGGCTTAATATTACACCATGTGTAAGTTCCTTTTATATTACCATCATGAACTAAAGTTTCTCCACAACAACCGCCGGTACAACAATATTCCAATTCACACTCGCTACATTTTTCAAAATCATCAGCATTTATACTTCTAAACCTTTGAAATTCCACTGTTTCTCTAATTTCCTTCATAGTTTGCTCTGCCAGATTTCCAAATGTAAATCCGTCTCTAATAAATGCACATGGCTTTACGTTACCATATACATCAACATATGCCCAAGTAAGTTTACATGCATGATAACAATATCGATTAAACCCATTTGCAAGCTGATAATTATAACGACTGAAATCCATATGTTTTTCTAATGATAAACTAAGAATATCCCAGTTATCATTAGCCCGTCCAATAGAAGCAGGTCGATTTAGAATCACTCTAAATCCTAAAGTACTTATATAATTTACAAATAACTCCATTTCATCAAAAGTTATTGTGTTAATCGAAAACAAGCATACTATTTGTCCTGCATACTCTGTCTTGGACAAAGCAAGCAAATTATTTTTTACCTTCTCATACAATGTCTCACTTACTCTTGCAATTTTGGAAAAAGTATTCCCATTCATTCCATAAATAGAAATTTGGACTTCATATCCTAATTCCAATGCATATAGAATATCTTCCAACCTACCAGAACCATTAGTAACAATGCTATGTCTCTGAACCGGCAATATATGTTCACTTGTATATTTTAATATTTTTCTAATATGTGGGTTCAGAAAGGGTTCTCCCCCTGTAAAACGAATATTGCATTTGCTCACATCGGACATATGAGCGAGATATTTTTCCATCATTGGAAGAGTCAAAAATTCGTTTCCCTCTCTCCCCATATCTGCATAACAATGAATGCAATTAAAATTGCATCGATTAGTTGCCTCAAAATATACCGTGTCGTATCTTTTATATCTATTACAGTCATCGAAAAGGGAGTATTCAAACACCTCCGGTTCGCACTCACTTTGAGTTATTTCTGTAGTCAAAATTCCCAAATTAATAAGAGTTTCTATCGTTTCTGTATGCAAGGATTCTATCTGTTTAGATAATAACTTTGAACCAACGTCCTTATTTACAAGATAGGTTTCCTTAGAATTAAAATTATATATTGCTGTATACGAATAACCATTTTTTATTTTTACATTTTTCTTTATATACATCATAATCTCCAACATTGCGGATCAGCAGACATATAGTTACCCGTCACTGCATAAGCGATGCAACGTGCTCCGCCACACTCATCTACATATTTACATTGTCCACATCCAACAATTCTATTCCTGTTTCTAACATCCCATAACAAATCAGATTCGTACCAAATTTTATATATACTATCAGTTTTTATATTCCCCAATGAAATTGGTAATCTCCTACAAGGATACACAGTGCCATCCTGCAAAATAGTCAGCGTTTGAATTCCTACTGGACATCGACCACTTTTACCATAACAAGCCCATAATGGTCTGGATGTATTTATTTTTAAATGCCTGCCCTGCAATCTATCTGAGTATTCATTTAAGGAATCAAACACTTCTTTCATTTCATATCTGGATAACATTATTTCTTGATTACTGTTTCCAATAGGCACATCCCTGCTAAAAGTAATCTGTGATACGCCTAACTCATCCATATATTCAATATATTCCCATGTAATAGGGATTGTATATTTACTAAGAACATAATGAACATATACAGGTATATTTGCTTCAACTAAACGCCGTATATTGTTTATAGTACGTTGATAATTTCCCTTTCCTCTAATAAAATCATGTTTTTCTTCATTTATTCCATCAACACTAACCTGAACAGTAGGTCGTGCCTGGCACATTACATCATATAGTTCATCAGATATTGAAACACCATTGGTTAGAATTGCAAACCTATTAATGGATTTTGAACCGTATATATATTTAATAACCTCATTAATATAAGGATATAAAGTGGGTTCTCCTCCAACCAAAGAAATTTCTCCCAAAACCTGCCACTTTTCAAAAGCCAACTCTAAATTTTTTAGTACCAAGATTAATTCATCATAGTCCCATTCATCAATGACATTATGTGCGCCTTCATAACAATGTTTACAAGCAAGATTGCATCGAGTAGTTAAATGTAATTGTACATGAAATGGATTTCTTTCAATCTGTTCCATACCGTTTCCTCTATATAGCTAATAAACTTCCTATTTACATAATATCACATCAAACTGCAAAAGTAAACTTATTCCCCCTTATTCCGCCAATAGTTTGAAAAGTTTTCCACTCTGAACTTCTTGATTCGAACACAAGAAACTGTAAATTCTTTTTTTGTTCCCTCACTCGTAGTAAAACCGTAGTACCCCACCGTTCCCAATACCGTGATTTGCCCCGTTCTGCCCCACAAATACCGCCAATTTCCGGCTATCCGCCGTGCTGCCGTGGCACATTAGCAACATTTTGTTCATTATTTTATACACAAATCTATCACAAATCAAAATTCATTAAATATTTCAACAACTTCTAACCCGTCCTCTTCTAATATTCACACCTCGAAAATCCCAGTAATTCTAGCTATCTTTACAGCATCAATCACTAATCTTCTAGCCCCTTTTGCAATGTTCAAATCAAGCATTACTCAATAAGCTTATCATTCTCTCCACACTGGTTCCTTCAAATAATATAGGATATTAAGAATAGCCCACCATTCGTCAACATATTCATGCACTCCTCAAATGCTATTTTATAAAAAAAATTCTCTTAATTCTTCCAGTTCATCTTTGTACTTATTGCAATCAACACTTTCAATCAATTTTTGAGCGTCTATATCAACTAGTACGCCTTCTTCAAAAGTTAGAAATTCCGCACAATTATCTTTGATAATCATCGAAAGATGACGAGGGATACCAATGTTCTGTAATTCTATAATAACAGCATCAGTTGTTCCGTATTCAACATATTCTGCCCAATTTGCTCCTGCATTTTCTTTTCCAACCTTTTCTGATACAATCAAATAATAATTCAAAAAATAATTTTTAATTTTGAAGCGCAAAACATTGTCAATATCAGAGATTAAATTATTTATTATAAGATTAATGTGATTGCGATTTTTCGGATCAAACGGTATCATTTCATTATTATCCCAAATTTCACCTTTTCTCTTATAATAGTTAATTATATTAATAATCATCATATTTAAAGGTGTAGATTTCATCCATGAATACATTAGAACGGCAAAATACTGCAACCTCGCCTTCTGTTTAACCATCGGATTTCTTCCCTTTGACTCTTCTTCCTTCCAATTATAATAGTCATACATTTTTTCTAGCACTTCATGACAAGTTTGTGTTGTAATTTCTTTTGGAAAAGCACTTTCAATTCCACTGATTTTTTTCCATATGATATTCTGATATAAAACCTTTATATTTGAACATTGTTCTAAAATATGGAGAGGGATATGATTTTCTTTGTCCATATGTTCTAGCAACCTTTTTCCATCCGTATTCTTTCTCAAAAAATTGCTCATTAAAATAGAATCCGTCTTCGATGCCTGATGTGTAAAAACTATATTCGCATAATGATCCCATACTTCCTTTTCTGTTTGACTGTAATTAGCTTTGGTAAAATCTTTTGTTCTTAAAGAATGGTCTAGGTTTGTATAAAAATTTTTTTGCCCTTTGATAACCAGTGGTTGTACATCATCTATCTTTTTATTTCGTACCACTTGCAAATCTTTACTTGGATTATCCCATCTATTCTTTTTGTCTTTAATCCTTACACAAATAATATTTCCACTTAACTCTTTGCTCAGTCTGCCAGCCCGCCCCGCTAAGTTCCAAAAATCAACATCAGAAAACTTCGAGTTTCCAATAGCATTGCTAAAAATAAATATGTTTTTTGCTGGTAAATTGACCCCTTCCAAAAGCGTTGAAGTGCAAAACATATAATCTATGATTTTTTCTTCAAATAATTTCTCTATCCTTTCTCTTATGCGTTGCGGTAATCTGCCAAAATGAAAGGCAACCCCTTTTTTTAAACAGTCAACCAAAAAATACTCTTTATGTACATAGGTTTTTATTAATTCGATTAATGAGTCAATTTGGGGATTACTTCGTTCAGGCAATTTTCTTGAAAACTGTAAGGCAAAATCAATTGTATCTGTAACTGTATTACAGTATACGATATTCTTACAATCACATCCCAACTGCTTTAGAAGCTTGCTCACATAGCCATCTTCTCTTTTACCCAAATCATCAAAAACTATATCTTCACCTGTTTCAGTAAACATGCGACCATTTCCCTCTACATAGTCAATAAAAAATCTATTTTGAGCTACAGGCGATTCTTTAATTATCATTTTCTCATCCACACTTTTTTCAAATAACTGTAAAAATACTTCTACATTTGGAATGTTCGGGGACGCAAAATATAATTTGATGCTTTTCCGCTCAGCAAGCAAAATCGCATGGTAATACAAAGGTGATCTTGAATCCTTTTCTGCAATTATTTTGTGAGCTTCATCAACAAACATATAATTAATCACAGGATTTTCCTTTTCACCCAAATATGCTACCAAACGCTCCGGAGTGAAAACAAATACATATTTTAGCATTCTATTTTTATAAATTGCCGGGACCATCGGATGTGCCAACACTTTATAGTTTTTATTAGTAATAGTTTTTTTCAATCTTGCAGTCACCTGATTTATAAGAGCTCTTGTTGGCACTAAGATTACTATATTATCTATGCCGTGTCTCTCGGTAATTATATATTGAATAAACGCATCCATTATAAAGGATTTTCCAAAAGATGTTGGACCTGAAAAACTAAAATGATTACTATCTTTCATAGCCTCAAACAACTTATACTGAGAGTCAGTAAATACCAAGTCATTAAAAGGTACCTTCTGATAAACTTTTTTAATTTCTTTTTCCAATACAGTTTCTAATGTATCCACTGTCTCCGAATTTACTACTGCAATATTTAAAGATGCAAAATTCCCTAATTTAGTTAATATAGAATTCGCATAATACTGAAACTGCATGTCCTCTTTATATGCATCATATAATAAACTGATAATCTTATACGCTTTGTTTCTTGCTTCCGCTTTACTGCTCCTTGATAAAATATCTGCAAACCGTAATACATCGTCAAATTCTTTTTCTGTCAAAACAACATCGTCTTTTCTATATAAAAAAATATGAGCATATTTAAGTTCTAATTTCCTCGTCAGTTCATTCAAATACGGGTCATTTAATGCCCGTTTAACTATAGTCTCTAACCAGCTCATTTTGTAATGGCCTCCATTATCTTCTTTCTCTTAGAGTTTATATCTGTAAACGGCAAAACATATATGTAAAAATTATGCCCTTGCAACTTGTTATCAATTATCTTTTTCTGTATGCTTGCAAGACGTTTACTAACTTCAAAGTCCACACGAGATTTTATTAATTTTCTAAAATCTGCTGTTTGCATCTCCCTTTCTTCATCACTCACATCTATTTGAAAACCTATAAATATACCAAAAGCATCATCCACATCAAAGTTTCTATTCTTTGTTGGATATATCAAACTTTCTAAGAATTCTCTTTCCTCATTTGAAAAAACTTCCTTGAATAAATTATCACTGATCAAACTTTTTTCGTATTGTATGCCACTCTTTTGATGCCCCTTATCATTTATTCCATTCTTAAAATTATATATGGATTTAAATGCGTCCCCAATAGCTCCATCTATGTCTTGATATGTTTTTGACTCACCAAATATCAATTGATAATTTCCATCTGGTAATTTCAAAAAATGTACCCCATCTGCACCATTTACATAATGACTCGTAGAGGTTTTCAATTCCAATTTTGTAAGAATTTTAGGTGCCCCTAAGTGTGTCTCTAAAAAACAAAACAATAAAAGTTCTCCTAGCTCGCCATTATTTCTAGCGTACTCCACAAACTTTTCCCTTGCTTTTTTAGAAAGGGTGGCTGGTCTATTTTTATATTTCTCTTTTACTTGCCTTGATATTGAATAATCAATAACTGGATCAAGGAGCATATCTATCAATAAATCATAATCAAACTCATTAGAGTTAATTTTTATACAGAATAAATTTAGTCTATTCTTTTTGTATTTATCTAAGTCTTTTGACCATAGCAAATCAAAAGAATTCAAAAAATCAGACTCATTTAAACTTATTTTCATACTCCTCTCTCCTTTGAACTATATTTAATTCTACTATATTTTACCATAATCTCCATTATTTTGCTATTCAAAAACAGTACAAAAAACTGTTCAAAACATATGACTCCTATTCGGGCTCTTTTCATTGCTCCTCTTCATTTTTACTTTCAATATCCATTTCGTCCCAAAACGCTACCATCAATGTTCCATCTTCAAACAGTTTGATGCTATCCAACTGTTCAATGTGAAATCTGTATCCATCTTTGTCAAGGGTCCTGCCCCATCAGTATATTCTATAAAATTCTCTATTCGGTAGTTCTTAATTAGATTAGCCTCATGCTTGCAAATGTGGTAATATAAATCTATGCATTTATTGAAGGTAAATCGGAGGGCAAATAAATGAATGGCAAAAAGAAAAGCACTTATACCGGTCTCACAGAAGCCCGTAAACGGGCCAACCAAAAATACCTAGATAAATTTGTAGAGGTGAAAGTCCGCATGACTGCTGACAAGCGCACAATCGTCCAGGAACACGCTGCCTCCATGAACGAAAGCGCCACCGCATTCATCAACAGGGCGATTGATGAAGCAATGAAACGCGATGCAGATAAAAAAATCCAGTGATGCAAAACATCCTCTCTCCTGCATCGCCGGATTTCTATGTATCAATATACTTTTTTTCAATATGTTAGTATGTCAGCGAAGCTCTCAATTCCGTATAAAAATTTCTCATTTCAAACCGTGTAAACCCTGTGTAAAAAAGGCTTTCCCTGCCCGATATCCCTTGTAAAATCAAGACTTCCGGAACGGCGACGGTATATTGCCGTGGCAACAAAAAAGTACTTTTATCATAACTCTAAAACTCCTTAATATGCCGTGAAATGCCCTGTTTTGCAAGGAATTCTGGCAATTCTCTATTTTTCATTTTTGTGTGTCAGCTGGGCAAATTATAGCATATTTTTGCAAGTTGTGACTACCTGTTAGTAGTAAAATTAGTAGTAAAACGGAAATTCTTACTACTAAGAATTTCTAATATTGTTGCATTTGTACCCTCTCCTTTATGAACCCCTGCAATTCCGAACATGAGCCATACCTATCATCAATATTACTAGCCAAACACTTCATTATCATATCTACCTCCCACTCCTGTAAATCACTACGGGCTTGTTTAAGATAATTACGCATATCACTACCGCCCGGTGCACGTCCACACAGTAAATAATACCAAATTGCACCCACTGAATATATATCACTCCGTAAATCTCTAAGTTTAGGATTCTCTTGTAATAGAGGATCTATAAAAATTCCTCCAGCAATATGCTCACCTGTTTTTGTCAATTTTGTATGATTCTCTGTATCTAAGAATGCACTTACACCAAAATCTATGATTTTGAATAACCTTTCCTCTGTAGAATATACCACATTTCTAGGCTTTAAATCCCTATGTATCACGCCGTGTCCATGTGCACATTTCAATCCTGCTAATATGTGTAAAATAACGTGAGCGCTTCGTGCGAATATCATATTCCCCTCTTTTTCGCGCAGTTTTTCCAAATCATAACCTTCTATTAATTCCATTCTTATATACGGTTTTCCATCCATTCTGCCAACATCATAAATTCTTGCAATAAAATTACTGTTTAAAGAAAACATCATTTTTGCCTCTCGAAAGAATCTTTTTTCACCTTCAAGCTGCTCCTCTGGCAAAACAAAAACAGGATCATAAATTTTAACCGCAAAATCCATATCAAGGCATTTGTTGTGATATCTATATACTGTGCCATATCCTCCGCTACCAATTGAATCTAATCTTATATATTCTTGCAGTGTCATAAATGGATCCGCATCTGTTTCAAGCAAATCTATCAATGCATCCATTTGAGAAGTAATAATCCTTCTCCTATCCACATAGTGCTGCTCTTGTGCTTGAATATAGCTGCGAAAATCTCTTGCAGTATGATTACTTTTAATAAAAGCAGGTATATGACCTTTTAACTCCGGGACTTTCATTAAAATATCCCTACATCTTTTATATTCCTTTTCATCAATATCTCCATTTGTTGCCTTAGCAATTAGTCCACTCTTAAATTCATCAACTAAATCTTTTATTGCATCTTTTTCCATCATTTCAACAACATCCACCCCACATAATCTATATCCATATTCTGCTCTGCCGGAAATACGCTGCTTTACATATAATTCGTAGCCATCAATACGAAGCAGCTCATTTACTTTATTAAAAAATTTTTCCCACTCTTTCATCTCATCTCGTACTAATGGATGAAAAATCTCGCACAAAAACTTCAAAAATGTTTCATCAGAACCATTTTTCAATTCAAATCTTTCATCTTGGAAAACCCAGCAATTAGGAAAATCATCATTATTCACAGTATGTTGGATTATGTCCTCCCTAGCACTTCTATATCTTGAATCGTTACTCTGCATTTTATCTAAATCATACAATCTACTCAAAAATTCTATTTCTTCCATCCTTCCATAATATGGATATTCTATTTGAAAAGAAAAAAATCTGTTTCCGTATATCCATCACGAAATAGTTCGTAAATATCCCTTTTGGTTATTTCTGTAATTCGATTCATTCATATGCCTCTTTTGATTACATATTTTTTTCATACATAATACTAAATTATATCAAATAACGATTCTTTCTTCTACTTAATTTTTCCACAAAAATAACGCCCAAGCCTTAGCCAGAGCGTCATCCATCTTCTAAATCAAATCACCTTAAACATTTTCTGCGATACCGCCTTTGCATCGTTCTTCTTTTCAACCTCCGCCTGCGCCTTTTGAAATTCTTCCACCCGCCTCAGTTCCTTCTCTGCATCATCCAATCCGATATGGGTGTACACATTCATCATGACCGAAATATCCGAATGCCCCATGAGATACTGCAAGGTTTTAGGATTCATTCCCGATTTTGCCATATTGGAGCAATAAGTATGGCGGCAAACATGCGGGGTGATGTTTGGCATCTGTACTCGGTAAATATCGTTATATCTACCGACCATATGGTTGAAACGGTGCTGCCAGTGCATCGCCACCAGCGGGTTTCCGTCATCATCGTAGAAAAGGAATCCCGTATAGCCGTCAATTACTTTTTCCGTCTTCGGCGGCTCCCTGTCCTCGATAATGGCTCGAAACATGTCTGCCACATCCTCGGTTATCGGGATTCTCCTCGTTCCGGCATCAGTCTTCGTGGTCTCAATGATGTACCTCATATCGGAAGTCCTCTGTAGCTGATGGTCAATGTTTACAATCCTGTTCTCAAGGTCTATGTCCTTAAGCGTCAGGCCGCAGAATTCAGAAATCCGCATTCCCGTGTGGAAAAGGATTGATATTGTCAATCAAATGCTTTTGAAAATTACCATATGCTTTCTCCAAATTCGTTATTTGTACCATATCACCCTCTCTGCGAAAATGCGCCCTGTCGCCAGCACGATAAACCTTTTGCACTCACAGTCCCATAAAGGTTTCCTCCCACACGGCATAGGATTATTATAACTCCCATGCAGCATAAAGAAAAGGTCTTTCAGGTTGCATCATGTAATATATCCGCCAGCGAAGAAAGATCTGACCCGCTTGTCATAACTTCCGCCTCCGGCTTTGTCGCCGCACCCTTCAATGGCGCGGACGCTTGTTTTCGCGGTGGCCATTTCATGTCGTAGATATCCGCGCCATAGGGAAGATCTAACTTCTTATCCTCACTCAACACATACTCCTTGCCGCCAACCAGAAAGACATCACTCGGTTCATAGTCCCGAAACGCAGTCTCCGTATATTCCATGAAGAAATGATAAGTGTTATCATATCTCTCCTTCGGCACTGCTGTTCCCGCATTCCCGTTAGAATAAAAGTATTCCTGCCTGTTATCCCCTACCTGCACGGAAAAGAGACCCTCTGTGATCCCCGCATCATTCAAAAGACTTCTCACTGTTTCATTAGAATAGTTTAATCCGATAAAGGTGCCGTTTTTTGACAACGTGTTCCAGAAGTGTCCAATTTCATAACTTTTGTCGTCTATTATGCCTCTTTTCGTGTCTGATAAGGGCTGGTACAGCCGCCCATAGGTACAGGTAAGAATATGCGTCTTACCCGCTTCATCCGTAAACTGATAATACTTTCCGGGCTGGAAAACGAGGGCGTTGTTTTCGGCAACGGCTTTTTCGCATTTATCCAGACTGATACCCGGAAAATCCTCTTTTGAATATTTCACACCGTCAAAGATAAAACCATCCGGCAGCTCTGTCCCATCCAGATACGCAAAATTTATCTTATCAAGGATTTCATCGGAAACTTTTCCTGCGGTTTTCGTTACAGCAGCCGTGTATAATCCTATTTTAGCGACAAAATTATCCCTTCTTATGAAGGAATCCCGCTGCCCCTTATTGACCGTATTTCGCTTTCCGAGCAGAACATCGATCATGCGCTGCTTTCTGCTTAGAGTTGCCATCGGATTTGCATTTATGTTTTTCCAGTTAACCATTCCATGCATTGTATTGATCCCCCTCCATCCTTTCTAAAGTTGCTTTTTACTATACAAACTGCTCTCTTAAAAGTTTTCTTTTTTCATAATGATTCTGCGGTGAGGACTTTTTCCTCCTGCCTTTTTTCTCTGGTACTTCATCCTGAACACTGCTGCCTGACAATGAATGATTGTTCGTCACATAGGTATTAGGGCTGCCACCACAATTTCCATTTTCATCAAAAATAAATTCGTCGTTCACAACTTTTGCTCCTAAGGCATTCCATGCCGCCTTAAAAAACTGATGGCTGACAGGTATATGCGCCAGGTTTTTTTCCAACAGTTCCGCTTCTTTGGGATCTTTGATACATTTCTCCAAATATGCCGGCGATATCGTCACTTTATAATCACGAGCCATCAAGCAAGGGTACTTATCTTTTAAGTAAGCCTCATACGCTGATACACTGGCATATTTGTCCTCTGTCTTTTTCTCCGCCTTTTTAGCGTCTGCTTTCTCCATCACATTGCTGTTTCCAAACTGGTAATTGTTTAATCCCACCTGCATTATGCTTTCTCCTTCTACTTTCATATGAAAAATGTTCTTACTTTCTTTATCGCTGGTCTGCAAAATATTTTTCATAGCTCTGGCGTGAACTGCTCCATTTCAGGCGCGAAACTTCTAGTGTAGTGTCAGGTTACTGACAAGGTGTCAGACGCCGCTATTCCATTCATCATAACTGTAAGGCTGAACTTCTTCCTGCCGCCTGTCTCGGAGATCGCGATATCAATATCACCCATATACTTCCTCGCACATCTTTGTATGTTGGATATGCCGATCCCATGCAGTTTCCCGTTTCCCTTGCTGCTGACCGGCAGCCCGCTTTCTTTTTCCATGACAATGCTTCCTGCAAAATCATTCTCAACCTCTATAAAGAACAGACTGCCTTTTACAAAGGAGCATAACCGGATCTGTTTTTCGCCCTCTGCCCTGCCGCATGCTTCTATGGCATTTTCCAGCGCATTATTCAGGATAACCGCAATATCATAAACATCTATCGTCATCTTTTGCGGATAGAAAAAATCAACCTGAAACGGTATCTGTTTCTTCCCCGCTTCCTGCCCTTTCTGGTGGATGATGATGTCCGTGATCGGATTTCCCGTCTGACAGGTAAAGTCTAATCTGCTGACCGTTTCCTCCATTTTCCCGATATAGCTTTCCAGTTCTTCATCCGCGGAATCTGCCGTACCTTTGACAAGCAGGGAGATATTGGCTAAATGGCTTCTCATATCATGCCGGAGTCCCCGCATATCGGTATAGATATCCTGTATCTCTGCGATCTCCTTCTGCATCTGTCTTACCTCGTTTTCCAGCAGGGTACGTTTTTCTGTCTCCTCATGGTACTGTATCTGTTTCTGAAATAGTACGACACTGGCAATGATGTCAGAAAGCATCAAGGCACCGATAACCAGCAGCCAAAGCCGGATCAGTGGAACGACCTCATAAATAACACTCCCCATCCCATTGTTCAGCGAACTGATGATCAGCCTTATGATGACCGAGGTACACAGCGCAGCAATACAGGGCAAGATCAGAAAAACATTCTCATGTGTCTGTAACGGATAGTCCTTTTTTACATACTTCCTGTTTATGAAAAACAGATATCCGGACAATAACAGAGTATAGAACAATACACATAAGGCTGTCATTACGGCATTGCAGATTGTTATCCAGATCACCGGCATTCCCCTTTTCTCATACTTTTCTTTCAAAAAACTCCGTGTATAGATGACACTCAATACACTGTTGGCTAAATACATAGCAACCGGAGTCAGCAGATCAGACATTGACAATCCCTCCATTTTTGATATACCGCATATAGGTTTTGATAAAATCAGCGTATTTTGTCCTTGCGAGAAGCAGGTTGTCTCCATTTGTGACCTGTATGTTATCCGCACTGTAAGCAGAGATTTTCTCCATGTTGACAAGATAACATCTGTGACAACGGTAAAAAGTACTGCCTAACCTGTTTTCCAATTCTTCCATTTTTCCGTATACTTCCAGCGTTTTTTGCGTTGTATAGATAATGACTTTTTTATTACGGCTCTCTATATAGTAAATATTCTTTAGCAGCAATCTCTGCTGTGTGCCAAGGCTTTTCACCATGATATCCCGCTTTTCCTGTTCACAAAAAAAAGACGCTTCCTTCCATGCCCGGTCAAGCACCTCCGTGAATTTCTCTTCGTCAATAGGTTTTACCAGATAGTGGAAGGCATTGACATCAAAGGCCTCCTCCATATATTCCCGATGCCCTGTCACAAAAATGAGGATGCTCTTTCTCCTGCTGCCTTCTTCCGGTTCCCGGATATGCCTTGCCAGCTCCATGCCGGACACCGTATCCATCTCAATATCAAGAAAATAAATGTCGAAGCCCACTCCTGCATGGATCAGAGCTTCCCCCGACTGAAACTCCGTGATCGCCGCATCCGTCACCTGTTTTTGTATCAAACGGATCAATTCTTCCCGGATTGGCCGCTCATCATCACAAACTGCTATCTTCATAAATTTTTTCCTTTCAAAAGCTGCGACTTAAGAATACATACCCATGGTCATTTATTATATCGGCATTCACATATTTTCAACTGATTGCAGGGTGCCAATTGTTCCATTTTGGGTGTGAAATCTGTTCCCTATATAAATATTATCTGTTCTGCCACTTACACGTTATACTTTCTGCTGGCAGATACCCAAAAGGCGGCACATGGCCGATACTGAATGTGTTATCCATCCATTGTATAATAGCAGTGAAAAGCAAGTTTTTTTGAAATAAGGATCAAAAGAATACGGGTAGTTTCATCGCTACCCGAAGAAAAGACAACAGACTGGCCCAAAAGCCCCTGTTCCAACCGTCTTAAAGATAAAAAACATCAGAAAGGTATATGAAACGGAAAGTACTGTAACCGAAACCGCTAAAAATGTCAGTTTTGAAATCACCAAAGGAAGCTTTAGCTGTCTGAAAATGATCTGGCATCATTTACAGAGAACCGATTATTCTGGCGCTCCCGCGCATAAAGTCCCAATATGCCCGCATACTATACTGATAATATGCCGCCAGTTTTTGCTGCCCCAACAGCCACATATCGTTGATCTGTTTTTGAAATATATCCATAAAGTCCGCCCTGTCATGCAAGCCCATCTCTCCTGTCTCCGGCGGAAGGGAAGAAAGACCACCGTTTTTATCTACGCCAAGATGCGCTTCTAAAGCCCGCATCTCCACAACTGTTGCACATTTCGGATTGATCTTGTTGATATGTATGATCTGTTCAAATTCATCACCATTCTCATCAACACCCTTTGCAATGACTGTCGGATCATCCTCTGTGGAACCTTCTGCATATTTGATATAATAAGACAGCCCCGTGCCATTGGCTCCGGAATACAGCATATCCTCTGTTTTCATATAAATCTTAATTCTGTTGGGGCTTGTCTTTACCCCGTTAGTTATCTGCCCGGCAAAACTTTTTCCTGCCACATCCGGCTGTGACTTTTTAGCCTCATATCCTGCCGCCAGACAGCCTGCCGCCCCGATTCCGTTAATGCCCATCTTCAAGCCCTCCAATAATATTAGTTATTCAAATACCTCTGCTTCTCTTCCGCATCCGACCGTATCACAGGCAAGCTTCATATTATGTCCTGCCGAAACCGCTGATGCCCGGTACGCCTCCAATATGGAAACCGGTCATCTGCTAATAATACGAATCGGCCCTCAAAAAAGTTTCATTCTTCTTATCTTCTACAGTGGTTCCTCTCCCGTTTAGAGACGCCCCTGCAGCTCCATGTCCGGGATACCCACGATGATCATCAGCGCGCCGGCCACGCTAAACCACCACGGTATCTACGCCTGCCCGTTCTGCGGATTTTCCTCTACAGGTTCGGTACTGTCCCCATCCTGTCTTTCCGGCTGCGCAGACTCCGTGGCATTGCCGGTTTCTTCTTCCTCATCCCCGTCTATTATTCCCCCTGCTCCCCAAAGCCAGAACGCTTGGAATGCCTGCTCCCACATTGTCAGGTTACTTCTGCGTTTTCTTTCTGATAAACATGGAAATCAGCATAGCCATTTCCCCCAAAGCGAGATAAACCACCGCATATAAAATAAATGCCATTTCTCCCATGTCAAAAAATATCCATGTGCCCATGAGGAACAGCACAGCCGAAATAACCGGAAGGCTCCATAAATGCCGGATGTCTTTTCCCGCAAATGCTCCGGTTATCACAAAATACAATGGATCAACTGCAAAAAATAAAAGAAAGCATACCGCCATTCCTGCATCACCATTTACGAAATTGGCCGCAAGCCACGGAAACACCAGCATAACTGCCGCTGAAGCCGCCAGCCATAAAATAATGTTCTGCTTCATGTTATGCTCCTCAAAATCCGGTTCTATATCTCTATAATTTTTGTTTCCTGCTATGCTTTTGCATCAAAACGATTTTGCATATCTTCCGCATTCACCGTTTCTTCGCCTGCCAGCGGAATCCCTCTCTTGGCATTCCCCCATGCCTCGTTATAGATCATGCACATTTCCGTCTGCCTGGAAGCCTCCGCATTGGTGGTATACATCGTCCACCCATTATTGGAATAGGTCGCCACCATTTCCCCGCTCTTATCATAAAACTCTATGTAATCGCTGCTGCCCGACGGCAGTTTCTGATATTTCACTTTTCCTTCAAGCAGCGTTGCCACAAAATCTATCGGTTTCGACACATTCTTCCCATTCTTTGAAACAGCCTTCAAGCCGGAAGTGATGATTCCTTTTCTGTCTGGAGACACTTCCGATGTGTAGTTTTTCATCAGTCTGTTAAACCCTTCGGATTTATTCTGGAACTGTCCTTTTGCGAAATCCTCATACGCCTGTTCCCTGATCTGCCTCCGGTATTCTTCCTCACTGATGCCGCTTTTCTTTTTGGAGAAAACATAATTTTGCAAAGCAAGCGGCTTCCCAGTCTGCCTGCTTTCCCGGTACAGCTTCATATAAGCATCCTTTGCCTGATAAAAGCTGTCTTCCAATTCCTCAATCTCTTTTGTTGGCATTTCAGTAATATTTCCCTGAATAACCTCTCCCTGCGCTGCTATTCTGGCACAGGACTTCTGCCACTCTGCTTCCTGCTCATACTGTACATCCAGCCACGCAATTTCTTCTTCCTTTGTCAATGACGTCCCATCTGCCTTATAATACGCTTCACTTTCATGACGCTGTTCGATTTCAGCATAGAGCCTTACATAACTCAGGCCACAGGCATTCACTACATCGCAATAACCATACTGCCCTTTTTCTTCCCTGATTTCTTTTAAGATTTCAGCTCTTGTATCGCTGAATGCCGTTACTGAATGCATAACCGTATGTTTCATTTTTTCCATTAAGATTTCTCTGTTTTTTGATAATTGGGAAACTTCTAAAGAATCCCTGTGAAATACTTTCAGATCATCCTTTTGACTTTCCTGAGATTTCAAACATTCTCTATCAGGTTTAAGGCCATCCTGTAAATGAACAGGATAATTTGAAATACCAATTGGCATACTTTCTTTCTCCTTTATGCTCTTCCCTTCCAATGTCACAGAACCTTCTTGAACTGATATTTATACATATCGGAATACATATTTCCAGAGGACTGCGGTGTCAGCCAGCCATCCAATGCGTCTATATTCACCGCAAAACCGCTGTCCGCCACGAAAAACGCACCGTTACTGAACTGAAACTGTGAAGTGAAATCGGGGATCCCAAGGTCGCCGCTTATTCTGATATTCCCTATGATATTTTTCAGCGCATCCTTCATCCGTTCTATCTTGGCATTGTCCTTCGTCTTGTTGATCAGATCAGCCGCCTTGTCCGGCAGGCCTCCGATCTTCCCGTCTGGCGTCAGATAAAGATTTTCCAGGGAAATGTCCTCCCCCGTAACCCCTTTCAGGTAGCGCCGCACTTCCTGTATGTCCGTGGCATACCGGTATGTGCCACCGGACAGGTCTCCCACGCTGTCTGCAATGCCTATGTAATACTGGTACATCCGGTCACCGTACTTCTCATCTATCAGTTTCTGCACCTGTTCCCGGACGGCGCTATCCTCTATCCCGTCCACGGACACATCCCCGCTGCTCCCAATCCTTATGCGCATACCCTCTATGTCGTCACAGGAAATGCCCATCCCCTCCAAATCCTTAACGAAATCATCTGAAAAGCTGTTTTTCAGCTCCGCTTTATTCTGCGCCTTTTCCATGTCTTTCAGGTTGGCAAAAAT
>ERZ808037.1173-NODE-1173-length-18525-cov-11.974360_pt1 | contig 18525 bp, 13 predicted proteins | sample MGYA00380190_ERZ808037 | MGnify/ENA primary metagenome ERZ808037 (study PRJEB31490, sample SAMN06133399) | mouse gut metagenome | isolation source: J9 | host: mice | place: China: Chengdu | collected 2015-05 ... | reverse complement strand
GTGTAATGAGACTAACTTAATTAGGTCTATCACTCAGCGGGAGTGGTGCGACTTGAGTGTTATTTTTTAGAATTGGTGTAAGCTATAAAAGCAAAAAGAACGTTGTTCAAGCCTGCTGTATAAAAAAAGCTCTGCCAATTGGCAGAGCTTTTTATTGTATTATCAAATGCTAAAACTGTTTAAAGCAGCTTATTCTCTTTTAGCCATTCAACGTTTAACTGCTTCACGGCATCAATTTCAGCATCCATGTAAGCTTTACTCTTACCTGGATATTTAGACATTGAATACCCATATAAAATCAAACCAAAAATGGTCCAGCCTAAGAAGATAAGCCACTCGATACCTGTCAGCGCTGAAGCCATGCCTGGCATATAAAGCGTTAGTAAACTAAGGCTTAGTATAATGGTAACCACACCAACCAGCTTACCTGCAGGTACTCTAAATGGTCTGACCATCTCAGGCTCACGATAACGCAGCACCAAGAAAGAGATTGCCACACAGGTGTAAGCAATAATGATACCAAAACCACCGGCATCAACAATCCAAACCAGCATCTTACGGCCAAATAGTGGGGCAAAAGTGGCCAAACCACCAATCAATAAAATAGCATTAACCGGCGTGTTGTATTTGGGATGAAGCTTCGCCAAGAAGCCTGGCAACATATGCGACTTAGCCATCGCAAACATTAAGCGGCTACCCCCAACTAAGAAAGCGTTCCAGCTCGATAAGATACCCAGAACACCACCAATAACTAGCAACACACCTGCCCATTTACCATTCCATGCATTACTCATCGCATCAGCAGTAGCCAATGTCGAATTTTGAGCCTCAATTAAAGGTAATGTACGGCCCACACTCCAAGCAACGCCGGCATACCAAGCAACTGCAACAATCAGTGATACGATTAAGAAGATACCAATTTTGGGGCGGGTTAAGTCAATCTCTTCAGCAGCCTGCGGAATCACGTCAAAGCCAACAAACATGAACGGCACCATAACAATAACTGCCATCATACCGCCAATACCACCAATAAATGCCGGTGCTTGAACCGCTTCAGAATTAGCAGGGTTATATAAAATCGCACCAATCATCAGCAATGTACCAACGATTAAAATACCGCCAACGGCCAGCTTCTGGAACCAAGCGCTCACTTCCATGCCACGAATGTTTAGCCAAGTGACCAAGATAGATCCAAGCATACCCACGCCAGCCCAAGAAGCATACACATCCCAGCCCGCCACATTCCATAAGAGGCCTTGGTTAAAGTTTGGAATCAGGTATTCAATAACTGTCGGTAAGGCAACTGCCTCAAACGCCACAACCGACAAATAACCAAACAAAATACTCCACGAACAGATAAAGGAGACATGAACCCCAAGCGCCCTATGGGTATAGGTATGCTCACCCCCTGTAATCGGCATTGATGAGGCAAGCTCTGCGTAAGTTATACCGATAAAAATAACCGCCAGTCCACCAAATAGGAAGGCTAATACAGCCCCCCAAATACCTGCTGAGATAACCCAGCCACCAGCAAGAACAACCCAACCCCAACCGACCATTGCACCAAACGCCAGCGCAACGATATCTATCATTCCTAATGATTTTCTTAATCCAGACATATCAACTCCCTGATTTTATCTGTTGGTTTAAGAGCCTCAGTACCCCTTACTTTCCTGTAAAAGACATTGAGAGCATCATTTATTTGTCAAACTTAAACGTATGACACTTTTTTAATTACAGTACCTCTTTGATGATATCTAAGCCTTCTTGCAGCACCTCATCAGATACGGTTAATGGCACCATCACACGGATAGCGTTACCGTATCGGCCACATGAAGCCAGTAATAAGCCTTTCTCAAACGCATCAGCACGTAGCTTAGCCGTTGCGTCTGCATCTGGATTGCCGTCTGCATCTACTAAATCAAAGGCTAGCATCGCGCCTTTGTGGCGAATATTACCAATCTTGTCGCTGTTTAGGCCTTTTAAGAAATCAGCAATGGTATTACCGATTACTTTACTACGCTCAAGTAAACCTTCTTCTTCAATCACTTCGATCACGGCAAGTGCAGCCACACAGCCCAATGGGTTACCTGAGTAAGTACCGCCTAAACCGCCTGGCTGAGGAGCATCCATAACTTCTGCACGTCCGATAACCGCTGAGATAGGATAGCCGCCTGCCAAACTCTTCGCACTGGTCATTAAATCTGGCTCAACGCCTAACTGCTCAGTTGCAAATAGGGTGCCGGTACGACCAAAACAGGTTTGCACTTCATCAAAGATTAGTAAAATGCCGTGCTCATCACAGATTTCACGTAGCTTTTTAGCAAACGTTGGAGTGACTTGGTGGAAACCGCCCTCACCCTGTACAGGCTCAACAATCATTGCCGCCACATCACTTGGGTGAATAGAAGATTGGAAAATAGTTTCGATGCTCGCAATCGCTTGCTCTTCCGTCACACCCAGCTCTGGTGCTGGAAATAGGGCGTGATAGATTGATGCTGGCATAGGACCAAAGTTGTTTTTGTAAGGAATTACTTTACCCGTTAGACCCATACACATGTGCGTACGACCGTGCCAGCCACCAGCAAATGAGATAACGCCATGACGACCTGTGCTAGCACGGGCAATTTTCATGGTGTTTTCTACTGCTTCAGCACCTGTCGTGAAGAATACTACTTTTTTGTCGCCGCTGATTGGGGCAAGCTCACACAGTTTCTCAGCTAAAGTGACATAGCTTTCATAGTTGACAATTTGAGCCGCAGTATGGGTAAACTTGTCTAGCTGTTCACGTACACGGGCTGTAATTTTTGGGTGATTGTGTCCTGTGTTAAGAACTGAGATACCACCAATAAAGTCAATATAACGTTTGCCTTCAACGTCCCAAAGCTCAGAGTTTTGTGCTTTCTCCGCAAAAATTGGGAAAGCAATACCCAGACCTTTTGGTAAAACAGCCGTACGACGCTCTAATAGTGATTGGTTAGTTAGCTTGCTCATATCTACATCCTTTGTATTGTCATAAATGCAGGTGCATTTTTTGATATCCCGTTGGTTCACCCAACTTTGATTCTCATATTATGGCGATTTGCCAGCCTATCCCCCTCTTATAGGTTCTACCCAATATAGAAGGGATGTCTTTCAAACTTATGAAATTTATTTCTTTTATTTTCAGCTTAAATCGGTCTTATGTTTGGCTGATACCGATTAGCCTAGTTCTTGTGCCCAGTATTTAATGGTAACGTACTCATCAATACCGTATTTCGACCCTTCACGGCCAAATCCAGATTGCTTCACACCACCAAAAGGCGCCACTTCGGTTGATAAAATACCAGTATTTTGACCAACCATACCGTAATCTAAGCCTTCACATATTCTCCATGAACGGGCCAAATCATTGCTATAGAAGTAAGCGGCTAAACCATAAATGGTATCGTTAGCATGCTTAATCACTTCCGCCTCATCACTGAACGTAAACACAGTGGTGATTGGGCCAAAGATTTCTTCGTGAGCAATATCCATATCATTCGTCAGATTACTGATAACCGTTGGGTTCATCGTAAGCTTCGATGCTGAATTAATGTCACCGCCTGCTAACAACTCTGCGCCTTTATCTAACGCATCTTTAAGTAATCCTGATACTTTATCTAGAGCACCTTGGTTGATTAATGGTCCAATATCGACACCTTCTTTTAGACCATCACCGACCGACAGCTCAGCGACTTTCTTCAAGAACACTTTCATAAAGTCATCTTTAACACTGTCTTGAACGTAGATTCGGTTGGCGCAAACACAAGTCTGGCCCGCGTTACGGTATTTGGCGGCAATCAGACCATCTGCTGCTTTTTCAAGGTCAGCATCATCAAATACGATAAATGGCGCATTACCACCCAGCTCTAAAGATAGCTTTTTGATGGTTGGGGCACACTGAGCCATCAAGGTACGGCCCACTTCTGTAGATCCTGTGAACGACAGCTTATGTACACGTTTGTCTGAAGTCAGCACACCGCCCACAACCGATGATTTACCGGTAACGATTTGTAGAACGCCTTTTGGGATACCCGCTTGAATGGCAAGCTCACCTAAAGCAAGGGCAGAAAACGGCGTTTCAGTGGCTGGTTTTACGATCATAGTACAGCCCGCTGCTAATGCAGGTGCGGCTTTACGAGTGATCATGGCAGATGGGAAGTTCCAAGGTGTAATTGCTGCACAAACCCCCACAGGCTGTTTTAATACGGTAATACGCTGAGTTGGTTTGGTAGAAGGAATGACATCACCATAGACGCGTTTGCCCTCTTCGGCAAACCAGCGGATGAAGCTGTTGGCATAGGTGATTTCACCGCGTGATTCTTTTAGAGGTTTACCTTGCTCGGCGGTCATTAACACAGCCAAGTCTTCATGATTCTCATCAATCAGATCTGCCCATTTGTGTAATAACTTAGCACGCTCAGCAGCAGTCAAAGCTGCCCAGCCAATCTGTGCTTGCTCTGAATCAGCAACCGCTTTTTCGATTTGAGATTGGCTTAAGCTTGGAATACTACCCAGCAGTTCGCCATTGAATGGATTGGTGACATCAATTGTTGCGCCGTCTTCGGCATCTACCCAGCCCTCACCAACAAGGCACTGAGTTTTTAATAGATCAGAATTTTGCAAAGTAAACATGTAAACCATCCTTGTCATATAGTGCAGTTTTTGACCGCCTCTATTATTGAATACTTGATATCGCAATCGTCATAACTGCGTCATCATAGTATTTAAATTACCATCCTTGTAATTCAGTATAATGAATTTGTATTTCATATATGAGATAGCCTATTATAAGTTTACTTTGAACATCATTGCAACACCCTAATTACAGATTTTGACTGTCTGCAACCAAAAATATGGCTTTAGACCTGTTAAGATAATAGGTTATGCATTACGCTCTGGTGTTTTTAAGATGTTGAATGGACTCAACTTAATCATTATTTAGGTGTTACATAGGATGACCACTTTGAAATCTAGCGACCCGAAACCCTCTGTTAGTGTCCCTGCTATTGACAGAATGTGTTTGATTCTCGATTTAATTACCGATACCAACTTTCCTCTCACCTCTGCAGAAATCGCTGAAAAATTAGAGCTACCCCGCAGTAGTACCCACAATTTATTACAAAGCTTGTTATCCAAGCATTTGGTTTTTAAAGATCGCGACAATCGCTTCCATCTTGGCTCGTACTTGCTGTACTGGGCGGGAAAATATGAAAAACAGCACAGTATTATTGATGTATTCCACGATCTGATTGTTAATCACCCTATCTTATTGCAGCACACCGTCACCCTATCCAAGATTGATGGCAAAGAAGTGGTCTTCTTAGCCTGTCACGAATCGCCTGCACCACTGGGCTTTACCTTCCGATCTGGGGTTCGTGTACCTGCTCCATTCTCGGCTACTGGCAAAGCCATGCTGTCTACCTATGATGATGAAACCATCACTCAGCTATTCAGTCAGCAAATGCCCAAGGCCTATACTTCTCGTAGTGTGCAACAGCTTAATATTTTGATTGATGAGTTAAATGAGGTACGTAAGACGGGAATTTCACTTGATGATGGGCAATTAAGAGAGGGAATGTACTGTTTGGGAACTTGTGTCGTTGATAATGATGGTAATCCACTGGCTGGTATGGCCATTAGCTTTGTCAAAGAAGAATATGAGTTACATCGTGAAGCGGTCAGTCAAGCCTTATTGTCACTGGCTCACGACATCTCATCGAGACTGGGTGTTCTAAAATTAAAATAGCTTATCCGTTAAGCTTTTAATTAAAGTAATCACTCAAAAACAACCCCCTACTACATCAAAAACTAGCCAGCAAGAATGAACTTGCTGGCTGGTTTTATACTCTTATGCTTTCTTAATACAGACTGTTAGACAACCTGATTGTCTTGTAGCTGTTGAACTTCTTCGTCAGTCAGCCCCATCTGAGTCAATACTTGCTTAGTATCCTCACCCAATTTTGGTGGCGCACGGTGATAGCGTACTGGCGTTGCTGATAACTTGATCGGACTGCCTAGCGCTCTTACTGGGCTGCCCTCAAAGCTGACGATCATATCGCGTGCAATGACTTGTGGCATGGCTAATGCTTCAGTGACATTATGGATAGGACCACAAGGCACGCCAGCATCTTGAAGCTGAGTTAACCACTCTTCACGCGTCTTTTGTTTGAAGGCATCGGTCAATGCTGCAGTCAAACTTTCTCGATTCGCCACGCGATTAGGGTTGGTGTTATAGCGGTCATCGGTATTGAGTGGCAGCTCTAGCACATCACACACTTTGCCAAACTGTCTGTCGTTACCACAGGCCAAGATAAAATGACTGCCCTCTTTGGTTTCAAATACCTGATACGGGTTAATATTTGGATGTGCATTACCAAGACGTGGTGGCGTTTTACCCGTTGCTAACTGATTCATACCAATATTAGCCAACATGGCCACTGCACTGTCTAGTAAGGCCACATCCACATATTGACCCTCACCGCTTTTTTCTCGAGCAATTAAGGCCGCTTGAATACCCACGGTCATCTGTAGGCCAGCAAATAAATCAACCACAGCCACACCGACTTTATGCGGCTCCCCATCACTAGGGCCGGTAATACTCATCAGGCCCGACAAGCCTTGAATAATGTAATCATATCCTGGCTTTTTGGCATCTGGGCCATATTGACCAAACCCTGTTAAAGACGCATAGACTAATCTTGGGTTTATTGCCTTTAACGATTCATAGTCTAAACCGTATTTTTTTAGCCCACCGACCTTAAAGTTTTCAACCACCACATCACTTTCTGCGGCCAGTTTTTTGATAATATCTTGGCCTTCTGGCTTAGTAATATCTACTGTGATTGATTTTTTATTTCTATTAACCGTTGCAAAATAAGCGGCTGTTTCATCGCCTGTGTCTGCATCTGTAAAACTTGGTGGATTCCAGTGACGGGTCTCATCGCCAACCACTGGGCGCTCTACTTTAATAACATCTGCGCCCAAATCTGCTAATATTTGCGTGCTTGATGGACCAGCTAATACCCGTGACAAGTCCAGAACTTTGATACCGCTCAGTGCTTGCGGCTGCTGGCCTGTCTCATCGTGTCCTTGATTATCTTGCATAATATCTCTCTCGTATTCATTAAAAAAACCGCCGCAGATGTTGCCTTACTTATTGCGTTTTAATCACAATCAACAAGTGCTTATCTGGGCGGTTTGGTTTTCTAGCTCTATTTTGAGGGGCTGTGTTTTAAAGACGGTTTCTTCTACACCTCTTAATAAGCAGTTACCCTACTGTCTATGCAAACTATGCAAAAGCTTGGATGCCTGTTTGAGCACGGCCTAAGATAAGCGCATGCACGTCATGAGTACCCTCATAAGTGTTCACCGCCTCTAAGTTCATCACATGACGAATCACATGGAATTCATCACTGATACCGTTACCGCCATGCATATCACGAGCAACACGAGCGATATTTAACGCTTTACCACAGTTGTTACGCTTGATCAGTGAAATCATCTCTGGTGCTGCATTGTGCTCATCCATTAAACGGCCCACGCGCAGTGCTGCTTGGTAACCCAAAGCAATTTCTGTCTGCATATCAGCAAGCTTTAGTTGCACTAACTGTGTCGCTGCCAGTGGACGGTCAAACTGCTTACGGTCTAGCGTATATTGACGAGCGGCTTTCCAGCAGAATTCAGCCGCACCCATTGAGCCCCAAGCAATACCGTAACGTGCTTTGTTTAAGCAACCAAATGGACCTTTTAGGCCACGAATCTCTGGGAACGCATTTTCTTCTGGCACAAACACGTTATCCATGACGATTTCGCCAGTGATTGACGCACGCAGTGAGAATTTACCTTCAATATTAGGTGCTGATAAGCCCTTCATGCCTTTTTCTAGCACAAAACCTCGGATTTCACCTTCATCATCTTTTGCCCACACCACAAACACATCAGCAATCGGACTGTTGGTAATCCACATTTTGCTGCCTTTAAGCTGATATCCGCCATCAACTTTTTTAGCACGGGTCTTCATAGAACCTGGATCGGAACCCGCATCTGGTTCTGTTAAGCCAAAACAGCCCACATATTCGCCTGAAGCAAGCTTAGGTAGGTATTTTTCTTTTTGCTCTTCTGTGCCGTAAGCCCAGATGGGATGCATTACCAAACTTGATTGCACACTCATTGCTGAACGATACCCTGAGTCGACTGCCTCTACTTCCTTAGCAATCACCCCATACGCCACGCTTGATAGACCCGCACAACCATAACCATCAATAGTCACACCTAAGAGGCCTAACTCACCCATTTGACGCATAATATTACGGTCAAAGTTTTCATGGCGGTTGGCTTGCAAGATACCTGGCATCAGCTCAGTCTGACAAAAGTCATGAGCAGATCTTTGTACCATTTGCTCTTCTTCAGTCAGCTGATTATGCAATAAAAATGGATCTGACCACTCGAACGTTGGTCTTTTGGTAGCGTAAGCGGTATTGGTATCGTTTGACATAACGGGCTCCTTGTTGTCGTCTCTAATCTTTTATAAAGCGATGTTATTTAGTGAGGCTATTAACACTAGCGAATAAAAATAAATTCTGATAAACTCAACTTAGTTTCGCATAGTGAAACACTGTTTCATTTATTCAAACCAATTAAAGCAGAATTGATTATCGAAGTAAAGAATTTTTTGATTACTCTGTTAATTTTATTACCTATTTGATTACCCAGTAGCAGAACAAGCACTCCTTTATGAAGACGATAAAAATCCAAACAACGGAGATAAGTCCGATGCAAAACACCCTAACTGATACCATAAACGACGCTCTATTGTTGGCCAAAGAAAAAAACGACAAGGCTTTTATTACTTCACTTGGCCGCGGGCTACTATTACTGAGCGCCTTTGAAAATGAACAAACTTTGACCCATCAGCAGTTATGCGAAATCACAGGATTACCTAAAGCCACGGTTAGCCGACTGCTGCATACCTTGCTGACACTGAAGTTTATTACTAGAGGCACTAATGACAGCTTTAAATTGGGTAAAAACTTATTAAAGCTCAGTGCAGGGACTTGGAGAAACCAAGATATGGTTGATGATGCCCTACCTCTACTGAAAGAGTTCGCCCTAAAGCATCAGGTATCGGTGAATATTGCGACTGAAAGTGAAGGAGAGATGCGCTATTTGGCCTGCTATCGAAGTCCTGCTCGATTGGCCGTTAATTTATCGGTAGGCTCAACCGTGCCACTTGAACAAACTGCCTTAGGTCGTGCCTATTACTCTGCACTAAACCCGAATGCTCAGCAGCAGGTTGTTGATAACTTACCCTATGCAGAAGGTTCTAGTGAGAAGCAAACCGCCATACAAAAGCTAAAAGAGGCGACACAATTTTATCATTCCCACTGTTATTGCTTATCAGATGGGGAGTTCTCGCCAGATATTTTAGCGGTCGCCATTCCTTTGTATAATCAGGTTCAGGGCGAGTACACTCACTCATTGAACGCCAGTGTGCCTAGAGCTTTGTGGCAGCCGCAAGAGTACATTGAGTATATCGTGCCACAGTTGCAGGCATTGGCCAAACAGATTGAAGAATTGTAAATGTACAGCTTTTAAATTAAAAAAAGGGTGAGTCATAATGGCTCACCCTTTTTTATTTTTTATCTTGCTTCAAAGTAAAACCGACTCTACTGAACAATATAAGTCTTTAATTGCAGTACTGTATCTCGCACTTTGGCTGCTTCCTCAAATTTTAACTCACGAGAAAGCTGCTTCATTTGCTTCTCTAAACGGTTGATTTCTTTTGCCAATAAGTCTGGACTACGTAGAATCTCAATATCCACGTCTGGCAGACCACTGCTGGTTGGAATCGCCTGATTGTCATTAAGATCTTCCTCAACCTCACCAGTATCAATCTTATCGGTAATGCTTCGGGTCGCTGATTTAGGAGTAATGCCATGCTCTTCGTTAAAGGCAATCTGTTTCTCTCGGCGGCGATCGGTCTCTTCAATCGCTTTTTCCATACTGGGTGTAATACGATCTGCATATAAAATGGCTTTACCGTTTAAGTTACGCGCGGCACGGCCAATGGTCTGAATCAGTGAGCGCTCTGAGCGTAAAAACCCTTCTTTATCGGCATCAAAAATGGCCACTAAAGATACTTCGGGCATATCTAGGCCCTCACGCAGCAGGTTAATCCCCACCAAGACATCATGCACACCGGTACGTAGCTCATGGATAATCTGCATCCGCTCTACCGTATCAATGTCTGAGTGCAAGTAAGCGACTTTGACATCATATTCTTTAAGATAATCAGTCAAGTCCTCTGCCATGCGCTTGGTTAATGTGGTAATTAACACCCGCTCATTGACTTCACGGCGCTTGGTAATCTCAGACAACACATCATCCACCTGAGTTAATACCGGACGGATTTCAATCTCAGGGTCAATTAGACCTGTTGGACGTACCACCTGCTCAACGATTTGCTCGCTGTGCTCAAGCTCATATTGCGCGGGTGTCGCTGACACAAAAATAGTGGCAGGTTTAATTTTTTCCCACTCTTCAAACTTCATCGGACGATTGTCCATGGCACTGGGCAGACGGAAACCGTAGTTCACCAAGTTTTCTTTACGTGAGCGGTCCCCTTTATACATGGCGCCAATTTGAGGCACTGTAACGTGAGATTCATCAATAAATAACAGCGCATCAGGAGGAATATAATCAAATAAGGTGGGTGGCGCCTCGCCTGCTGGACGACCTGATAAATGCTGTGAATAGTTTTCAATACCATTACAGTAGCCCAGCTGCTGAATCATCTCGAGATCATATTGAGTACGCTCTTTAATACGCTGAGCCTCAATTAACTTATCATTGTCACGAAAGTACTCAAGTCTTTCTTCTAATTCAGCACGAATGGTTTTACTGGCCGCTTCAAGCTTCTCACGCGGGGTAACATAGTGCGACTTTGGATAAATAGTAATGCGTGGCACGCTGCGTACCGTCTTACCCGTTAACGGATCAAACCAGCTGATCTTCTCAACTTCATCATCAAACATACTAATACGCACAGCCAGCTGTTCAGATTCAGCAGGATAGATGTCCAATAGTTCACCGCGCAAACGGTAAGTGCCTCGCTCAAAATCAAGCTCATTACGGGTATACTGCAAAGCAACCAGACGCTTAATTAAGGCATTACGGTCGACCACATCCCCAACCACAATATGCAATAACATCTTCAGATAACTTTCTGGGTCACCTAAACCATAGATAGAAGAGACCGAAGAGATGATAATCGCATCACGACGCTCAAGTAGAGCCCGAGTAGCAGACAGTCGCATTTGGTCAATGTGATCGTTAATGGCACTGTCTTTTTCGATAAAAGTATCACTGGCCGCCACATAAGCTTCTGGCTGATAGTAATCATAATAACTTACGAAGTACTCAACCGCATTATTAGGGAAAAACGACTTAAACTCGCCATACAGCTGAGCCGCTAAGGTCTTGTTATGCGCCATAATAATGGTCGGACGCTGAGTTTCGCTAATCACTTTGGCCATGGTATAGGTCTTACCAGAACCGGTTACCCCAAGCAAAAGCTGAGCATCCATACCTGACTCAACCCCTTTTACCAGCTTTTCAATCGCTTGTGGCTGATCGCCGGCAGGTTCAAAGTCGGTCACCATCTCGAAAGCACGGCTGGAAATTAAGGTACCAGAGACGTTAACACCGGTAATCTCGGCTTCGTCTTGTAGCTGAGTGGCCAATTGATTTAATTGTCTTGAAGATCTTGGTTCAGGCATTCGCATAATAGAATTCTTTTTATTTACTAGACTTTTTATTTAGTAGATTGGGTTATAGCTCTTATTATGGGGTTAAACCCAAGGATTTAAAGCCCTCTACTACCACTGTAAGTCGTTTTCCTGCCTATCTATACATAAAAAACTATACATAAAAAAGGAAGTAACTGTTTGGCCACTTCCTTTTTTATTAATTTAAACCGCTATTGACGGACTGATTTAAAAAATATCCTTAATAACCTGTTTAATCTGCGGCATTAATTGCTCAAGTTGCTGCGTAGTTTGCTTCATTTCCTCTTGATCAGGTAAGGAAGCCGATAGGAACTCAGAGGTTACTTTAGGATTTTTTTCTAAAATACTTTGACCCATAGGGGTGTCATAAAACTCAATTAAAGCATTAACTTCTTGCTGAGTGTAGTGAGCCTTGGCAGCTGCCTTATAAGCCTCAACCATCTCTTCTTTGGTCGCCGTACTTTCAATGCCGCCTGCTAGGATTTTTGTATATTGTGCTAAGATCCCTTGCATATTTTTCGCCATTTCACGTTGGCGTTTATTCAGCTTTTTATCATCTGCAGAAGTTTTATCCCCCTGCTGCTGCAAGATATCAGCGACGGCTTGTTGGCTGTTTACAATGGCTTCTATTTGCTCATCGATATGCATGACCTGCATAAGCTTGACTACTGAAGCATCACTAGGGGCTTTTTGATTAATGATACGCTGCTGACCACTTTGTGCCGAGTCGGCAACTCGAACACTGGCTGAGTCGCCACCACTACTGATGATCAGCTCTGCTTGTGCAGGAACTTGTAGTGCTAATAAGCTTAGGCTGCCTATGGCTAACCATTTACCGCTTTTAGCCGTCATAGATTTTATATTTACTTTCATAAGACTTCTTAACCTCATGCAGGGTTTGATCCGCAACTTTCAGTGAATTTAGTTAAACCTCAATAGGTCTATGTTTTTATTTTATAGAACCATATTTTATTGCAAATCATCACTGGGTTTAGAAGCCCCTGTTAGCTCTTCGTTAGGAGATTTGTAAACTTCACAGCTGGGACGGTTAGATTGCTGCATACGCATCTTTTTTCGTTCTTCTGCTGCGTCAAATCGACACTGCATAAGCTCATTTTTAATCTCTAACGGCGGTACCGGCGTAGGCTTACCGTTTTCATCGACAGCCACCATGGTGAAATAGCAACTATTGGTATGGCGGACGGTACGTTGCTGAATATTTTCAGCTTCTACTCGAATGCCCACTTCCATTGAGGTTCTACCTACATGGTTAATACTGGCAGCAAATGTGACCAATTCCCCCACATAAATAGGCTCTAAAAACATGACCTGATCAACAGAGAGTGTCACCACATAACCACCACTGTAACGGCTGGCACAAGCGTAAGCGACCTGATCTAGCATTTTTAACAAATCACCCCCATGCACATTCCCAATAAAGTTAGCCATATCGGGTGTCATTAATACCGACATGTACAACTCATTTTTTACAGGAGCCCTAACTGAACTGGTAGAAGTATTGATCTGTGACATAATTTTCCTTTATATAGACAAAAACAAGGGGCAAAATTTAGCTTATTTACCGCACTTCATTATTCTTAGCCTACTACTTTATCAAAACTGCGGTTAAATAACCCTGACTCTCGCGGCTTATCTGATATACTAGTACAAATACTGAGCAACTAAAATAGCTTCTCAATAATGACAAGCTACTGATTTGCAGGTAAAAACTGGCGAAAAAGCCCAGGAAAACGTTGAAATGCAAAAAATTTGATAAATTTTCAATTTTTTTCAAAAAAGGCTTGACGGATAAAAAATATTTGATAGAATACGCCCCACTTAACGCAAACAGCTTAACACATAAGCGCGTTAACCCAGCTATTCCCTAATAGCTCAGTTGGTAGAGCATCGGACTGTTAATCCGTGTGTCCCTGGTTCGAGCCCAGGTTAGGGAGCCAAATTCTAGCATGAATCTTTATTTTTACTTCATGCTACATTGCTACTAAGCAATACTTTTATGGCATATGCCAAAGTCCTTATCTTGATAGATAGGGACTTTTTTTTGCCTAAAATTTAGCCCCTACTAAACCTTAGATTATTTCTTTTAATATGAGCTTTTTTGTTTGGCTTAGTATTTGGCTCAGTTTTTATTTATCTTTTTTAACCTTGCTTAGACTTAGCTTAGACATGCGAGTTATTTTTATTTTTTGTTTTGGCTTAGTTGTTGTTAAGACTATTGAGACAACCTCTCTGATCCAGCCAAAAATTATTGCTAAATCAAGGAATAACCCCTGATTTAGCGGCTAAAATCAAAAAAATTGAAGTTTTTGCATTTTTTTTGATTTTAATGCTTGACACCTACCCGAAGCTTGGCTAGAATACGCATCACTTAGTTAAGACCCCTTGCAAAACATAGGAGTCGAACAAGTTTTTCCCTAATAGCTCAGTTGGTAGAGCATCGGACTGTTAATCCGTGTGTCCCTGGTTCGAGCCCAGGTTAGGGAGCCAAATTTTAAAAGATTTTAAATACCTTACTCTATTAATTTAAAATCTTATAAAAAGTCCTAATCACTGATTAGGACTTTTTTTTATGCCCTAAAACCTGTCACCTCAGCTAGTTAAGCTCGACAGATTGTGTTAGTTTATAAATGTATTTTATTGACTCAAATTCACTATAAGAAATGACATGGCTATGATTCCTCCACATATTCGTAATAAGTTTTCTGATCATCCTCAAAAAATTACTCGTCCTGTTAGCATCAGATTATCAGAAGAGATGATCAGCCTGCTAAAAGAGACCGCTGAAGAGCATGGCTTCAAGCGCATCCAAGGCTTAATCCGTTTATATATTCGCCAGGGCTTAGACCGAGATAATGATGGCTATACCCTAGCCGATGATGAGGTCTTCATTGAAAAGCTTCGTGCCAATGGCGTAAGTGCCTCAATTATTGAGAAAGCCATTATTGATACTCACAGCAGTTTTGCTACCAAAGGCTTACTAGAAGAGCAGCTTGAGCCCAAAAATAAAAAATAAAACTCACTTTTTTTAAAAAACTGAAAATAATACTTGCAATCGAAATCAAACCCTCTATAATACTGCACCTACGGAGTCGTGGCAGAGCGGTTGAATGCACCGGTCTTGAAAACCGGCAAGGGTTCATAGCCCTTCGAGAGTTCGAATCTCTCCGACTCCGCCAGATACTAAAAAGGCCAACTTAGCGATAAGTTGGCCTTTTTTTATTGTCTTAATTTTTTTAGTAGCTATTGCTTTTAAATGACAGGTTTTTCTGCTTTAAAGAACGATTAGCCCTACTTGCTCTGGTGCAGATACAAGCACATGTCTAACAATCGATTGGCATAGCCCCACTCATTATCGTACCAAGCAAACACTTTAAATTGTGAACCGACCTGCATTAGCTGCTCACCATCTATTATGAGCGACTCAGGCTGATGTATAAAGTCACTTGATACCAACGGTAGGTCTGTATAGCCCATAATGCCATAAAGCGAGCTACCAGGCTCACAGGCGGCTTTTAACACCTCTCTGACTTGCTCTAAGCTAACCTGCTTTTCAAAAATAAAGTTAACATCAATCGCAGCTACATCAATGGTAGGCACTCTAATTGAGTGACCATTGATTTTACCTAACATATTGGGCAGGGTTCTCTCTGTGGCAGCGATACTGCTCGAGGTGGTGGGAATGATATTGTGGCCAGATGCCCGAGCTCTACGCTTATCTCGGTGCGGCTGGTCCAGCACATTTTGATCTGCCGTTACCGCATGAATTTCTGTCATCATCACTGACTGAGTGCCAAACGCCTTGTCCAACACATAAATTAACGGCACTAATGCCTGTGTGGTACAAGAGACACTAGAAATAATAGGCAAATTGCGGGTCAATAAGTCATCATTGACACCCATAACGATGCTGGCATCAACTTTATCAAAGGGGGCTGCACCAACGATAACTTGCTTGGCACCGGCACTAAGGTGACGACTGGCATCTTCATATGATCTAAAATGCCCGGTACACTCAAGCACCACATCTACCTTCAAAGCTTGCCAAGGCAGCTGCTCTGGGGCTGATAGCGCTAATAAGTCTATGCAGTACTTCTCGTCATCTTTAGTTAGACATAATTGATGAGTACCTGAGTCAGTCAGTTGTAAACTCGCCTCTACCCCTAGTCGGCTTAGCCTACCATGGGTGCTGTCAAATTTTAGTAAATGCAGCAAGGTATCAGCGTCTGCTACATCATTAATGGCCACAATATGTACCAAGGTGCCCAGCACTTCAAAGCGCTCAATTAATGCGCGAAGCACATTGCGCCCAATACGCCCAAAGCCATTGATGGCCACTCGTAAAGGCGCTTTAGAATTATTGGTAAGATTAACAGCTGATACCGCAGAAAATGACATAGAAGCTACTTAAAATCAAAGAGTAAAATAAAATAAGCAAAGGCAATCAAAAGCTTAGCATTAGTCAATAAAGATTAAAGCCAAGCGAATAGTATTATAGTCTATTTGCTCTTTTAAATACTCATAAATAGGACGCAGCTTGATGCTGTCTTTGGTAAACGGATTCATAGCCTGCTTAGTACTAGCTGCTGTGCCAGTACCTTCTACGTTAGGCTGGGCTTGAAAATTATTGGGATCAGCCTCTGCCACAATAGCCTCTACAGCTTCACTAACCTTATCTAAGGTCAGTACATCAGGTCGTAGGTGCTCACAATTCAAATCCGGGTGTTTACGCTTTAAGCGAGCTATATGACCCATAATGGTTGACTGAGCCAATCCCCGACTCTCAGCAATTTCAGCAATGGTTAAGCTTTCTTCTAACAACAGCTTGGTTGTCATTAGTGTGCTGTCGGAATGATCATTTAACTGATTACTTAATTTATCTTTTTGTGCCAGCATTTGAGCTTGTTTCTTTTTGCGGTTTTTTAAACTTTTCTCAAAAGCTTCGATCTGTGATTTATTCAGGGTACCCCCTGAGACCAACACAAATCGGTGATGAGCCTCTTCTAACACATCCGCCTCAATCTCTTCAAAGGCTTGCTCAGCTTCAGAAGAAAGTACTTTAAACCGTGAATCCGCCCCTCGAGCCAAAGGATCCAAACGCAAGCTTAGATCATTCATCCCCAATAGCTTTAGGCCTTCTAGGGATTTAAGACGAGAGAGTGCCACATAGCCTTGGCCCAGCTCAAAGGTCTTAGACAGATCAATTTCAGCAGCATCCAAAGTCATCCCTTGAGACTTATGAATGGTAATCGCCCAAGCAAGTGTCAGCGGTATTTGGGTGTAACTGGCTAAAATCTCCCCGTTTTCATCCTCTACTATCCACTCTTCGCCTTCAGCGATAACCTGCCGGCCATTATTAAGCTTAATAATGGGATAGCGGTCGGTAGAGACCAAAGCCTTACTCTCGGGCTCATCCTCACCATCTATGGCGACTATCGTGTCATCTGTCTCATCATCAGCACCATCAGTCGCCTCATCTTCTATGTCATCATATTCTGAATCATCACTAATGGCACTACGATCGCTACTAGATTTCAACGGCTTAATGGTAGTAAATCCAACCAACTCCCCCATGGTACCGTTAGAGACGCCAAGCTCATTATTGTTTTTAATAAACATAACTTTAGCGCCCACTTTCAAGGTCAGCTCATCACTAGTACGCACTGACTTCTTCAGAGTTTCAACCAGCTTGTTGTCGCCATGAGCTATCGCATTATAGGTGACAGTTTCTCCATTTAATAAGGCCAGTTCATGCTCATTAATCTTATTGACGTTTACATTGTGGGTAAATAATCGAGTTCTATTGATGTCTACATCTTGATAGAAGGTGTTTTGTAGCGCTTCAATGGCTTCAAAGCTCACCCCTTCCTCACCTCGAATCTGGTTCAAGATATTATCTAGGTTAATAGCGTCTTTTTTCTCGTCAGTATTTTGTCGATGCTGCTCAGTTAAATAGCAAATCTTAAATCCGGCTTCTAGCCAAGCCTCAGACATAAAGGCAAACTTTTCACGGTTGGTCTCACCGCGGCTGCCCACTGGTGGTAACTGGAAAAAATCCCCCGCGACCACCACTTGAATACCCCCAAAAGGCTCATCACTTTGACGCATGTGTTTTAAGACTTGGTTGACCGCATTCAACTGCTTGGCATGCAACATTGAAATCTCATCGATAATAAGGACAGCGGTCTCTCTTAAGCGGTCTTTTAGAATTTTCTTGCGAGACAGGTTGGCAAGGTCACGCTCACTTAGCTCATCTTTAATGCCAATACCAGACCAGCTATGAATGGTAATGCCGTTCATGTGTGTGGCAGCGATACCGGTACTCGCGGTTGTTGCAACAGGCACACGTCGGGCACGTAGGTAATGAATGTACTCATTTAGCGTATAGGTTTTTCCCGAGCCTGCAGAGCCTGTTAGAAATACGTTTTTACCGGTTTTTAAGATATCGAGTGCGGTCGCTTGTTTCATGAGTACGGTCTTATGTTATAGGATATTAATATTTTTGATGGCCCCCTCCGATAGTTAGGGGGTTGCCCGCACTTGATAGCGCCATGGGCTAGGGAGTGGTGGCTAAATGATCGCCCTCTGTTTCAAGAAGAGCCGAACCATTTTAAAGCACAAATTGACTTCCTCCCCTCGCTAAACCGAGGGGATTCCTACATCTAGACGGTCAAGCCCGACCGCAAGGATGTTCTTA
>ERZ808037.1172-NODE-1172-length-18527-cov-4.072683_pt1 | contig 18527 bp, 14 predicted proteins | sample MGYA00380190_ERZ808037 | MGnify/ENA primary metagenome ERZ808037 (study PRJEB31490, sample SAMN06133399) | mouse gut metagenome | isolation source: J9 | host: mice | place: China: Chengdu | collected 2015-05 ... | reverse complement strand
AAAACCGCATTATTCTCCGCCTCCATACACCCCAGGCACCATTCCCGAAGCCTTACGTCCCTTTCTATTGGCACACCGTTCTTTCCGTTTGCTTCCAGAATCAGTTCTGCCGTCTGTATGGCACGGAGCATATCGCTGGTATAAACCGCATCAAAATCAATTCCCTTTAATTTTTGCCCTATGTCAGCCGCCATCTTCTTTCCTGCTTCGGTGAGCGGTGAATCAACCCATCCCTGCGCCCGGTCTAAGCTGTTCAAAAGCGTCTGGCCATGCCTGACTATGTAAAAACGAACCATATTTTCACCTCCGCTAACAGTATAAGGAACCGTCACCAAAATAGCAAGCAGTTACTTTTGGGGTAGTGCCTATTCCATCTCTCTGAACGTGCCAGCCAGTCCCCGCATCCAAGGCTCTGCCCCTATCCCATTCAAACCTTTTAACGATTGCCTGCAATCGTTAAAAGGAGGTGCAAATTTGGAGGGCAAAGCAACCCTCGCAACAGAAAAAAGCTCAAAAAGCAGAGTGGTTTTATTCTTTTTTCCGTGTCAAGAAAATCCCAATAACCGCACCAGTAAGCATAATTGGTGCTACTCTGACAAACAGCCATTCAAATGAATGGAATGCCGTTCCGAGAACGGCTGTTTCGGGATCACTATAATCCCAACCCAAGTAATGACTTTCCAATGCCAATAAGATTGCAAAAATTGCTGCTATAGCGGCGCACAATGAGACAAGAAACCAATGCAGGATTCTTTTTGTTGCGGTTTTTCTCTGTGCAAGCTGCAGGTTTATCACCTCCAATTTCGCGGAAATGGCCTTTAAGTCATCAATTTCCGGCTTAATGACATTTTCTCCAAGCAGCGTACTCACGGGAGTTTCAAGCACTTCCGATAAGATGATCAGCATATCAGAATCGGGAACTGACAAGCCTTGCTCCCATTTAGAAACCGTTTGTCGCACCACATTCAGCTTGACAGCAAGCTCTTGTTGTGAAAGTCCTTTTGATTTTCTAATTGTTTTAATATTTTCGTTTAGCATTAGAGACAGCCTCCTTTTTTCTATTGTTACCATTATTATAGGCAGAACTGCCCGTTGCCACAAGCAACGCAAATTAACATTGCCTCTTTTCCATCTAAGTAACTGAAAGTATATGTAACAGAGGATACTAATAATCTGCCTTTTTGATTGGGGCATAAAAATCCGCCTCTTTGATAAGAATTGTCTGTTCCTTTACAACTTTCGTTTTTATTCCGTTTCAATGCAAATTTAAAGAATTCAATATCTCCTATACAATTACCGTGCTACTAATCCGGCCTTCCTTCTGATTATTTCCATCAATGCCCTTAGAGGCAGAGACTAATATTCCTCTGCATCTTCACCAAATGTCTCACTCTGTTTTCCACTACTATCTACTAAAGTTTTGGGCTCTATTTCATTACTATTCAGATCTTTTTTAGAGAACATTGTATATTAAATTCATTGAAAATTATTCTCTTTGTTATTGTCAATTAGAAAACTTTGATTCACTCACCATTTATCTTTCATTATATCCCCCTTGACATTACAGTTACTGTACGGTTTATCATTCCATATAAAGGAGGCGCTCACTCTCCTTAATACTCTCAAAAGAACCGAAAAGAAAAAGCAACAGCCACAGTATATTGTCTGGCAACATGAAAGGAGTTAATTTATGGAAACAATTTTTTCAAAAATAAAAGGGAAAGGGCGGCAGATTCTTTTGTTGTCTGTCCTGATCCTATTTGCAGCGGTTGCGGAAATGATGCTGCCCTCGCTGCTGACGCAAATGATTAACAGCGGCGTCGCGGATTCTTCCCGCAATACCATTTTAATACTTGCGGCTGTTATGGCAGGCGTTACGGCCTTTGCCTGTATCATTAATTTTCTGTCCTTGGGGATTGCTTCCCGGATTTCCACGGATTTTTCCGCAGAACTCCGGAGACAGATATTTGAAAAGGTGCAAAGCTTTTCCGCCGCCGAGCTGGACCGGTTCGGCACTGCCAGTCTGGTGACCCGCAGTACATCGGATATTACCAATGTGCAGAATTTCCTTACAATGCTCTTACGGATCGGCATCCTTGCGCCAATGATGGCCGTAGCCGGACTGGTTTTTTCTGCGGCCACCGGCGGGCAGGTCAGTTCCGTCCTCTGTGTTTCCATTCCGGTGCTATTAATTGGGTGCGGCATTGTCATTCTGTTTGCTTCCCGCTATTCCGTAAAACTCCGGCAAAAGCTTGATAAAATCAATCAGCTGTTTTTGGAATCTCTGGAGGGAGTGCGGGTTATCCGCGCTTTTAACAAGCAGAAGGCAGAAAGCCGCCGTTTCGGAGAGGCGAATATTGATTATGCCGCTACGGCAATGACATCGGGCCGGATTACAAGCCTTTTGATGCCGGTGATCAATATCATTTTCGGTGTGACCACGGCAGCTGTTTTAGGACTCGGCGCACATTATGTAGAAAGGGGCACTATGGAAGTGGGGGCGTTAGTGGCAAACAGCCAATATATCAGCATGGTGCTGATGTCGGTTATGATGCTGGCTCTGGTCATTATGATGTTTCCCACGGCCTATGCCTGTTCTAAGCGGATTGCAGAGGTACTGGAAACCGAAACAAGCGTTCAGGACGGAACTTTCGCTTTACAGAACCGCCCTCTCCGTTCCACAGTGGAATTCCGCCATGTGACTTTTGCATATCCCGGCGCACAGGAACCGATTTTGAAGGACATCTGCTTTGAGACACACCCCGGAGAGATCACCGCGATTATCGGCGGTACAGGCCGTGGAAAATCCAGCATTTTGAAGCTGATTCCCCGCTTGTATGACCCGCTGTTCGGAGAAGTCCTGATTGACGGCATTAACGCCAGAGAATACGCAGTGGATGACCTCCGCTCCCTGATCGGATATGTTCCCCAGAAAAATATTTTGTTCTCCGGTGATATTGCTTCCAATCTAAACTTCGGAACGGCGTCCGGAACGGAGCCGGACTGGCAGGAGGCGGCACAAATTGCCTGTGCCGAGGAATTCATATTAAAAAAGGAAAACAAATATCATGATGCCATCGCACAGGGCGGTACGAATCTTTCCGGCGGACAGCGTCAACGCATGGCCATTGCAAGGGCGGTTATGAAAAAACCGGAAATCTATCTCTTTGACGACAGTTTCTCGGCTTTGGACATGAAAACCGATCAGACACTGCGGAAAAATCTGAAAGCCTCCATGGGGAACGCCGCCGTAATCATGGTTGCGCAGCGGATCAGCACCATTATAGACGCGGATCGTATTTTGGTAGTGGACGACGGTATGATTGTGGGTCAGGGAACCCATAAAGAACTTTTGGATACCTGCCCCCTCTATCGTGAGATTGCGGAAATACAGTTGGGAAAGGAGGCCGTCTGATATGAAAAAGCACACATTCAAACGACTACTCGTATATTTTAACGCTCATCGGCTGCGTTTGTTTTTTGTTCTGCTGTTCGCTTCCGTCAGTACCGTTTTTACCGTCATGGCTCCGTTTGTCATCGGCAAGATCACAACCACCTTGTTTGACAGTATCCGGGACGGTGTATTTTACTGGGAAACCATATTATGGCTGCTTGCAACATTAGTATGTCTGTATTTCATATCACAGTTTTTTTCATTTCTGCAAGGGTTTCATATGGCAAAAATCACTGCCGATGTAATGCGTGAAATCCGAAGCGAAATTGACGGTAAAATGCACCGGCTAAAACTAAATTACTACGACACCCACACTCACGGCGACATCCTCAGCGTGATTACAAATGATGTGGATACCATCAACAATACCGTCAGCCAAAATCTTACCTCTATTGTCACACAAGTGATCACGGCAGCGGGGATTCTTTTCATGATGCAGACAATCAGCCCGAAGCTGACATTGATTCCGGTAATCATGGTGCCGCTGTCCTTACTGAGTGCGGCGGGGGTTATGAAATCCGGAGGAAAGTATTACGGAAAGCAGCAGGAACTGTTGGGGCAGTTAAACGGATATATTGAGGAAATGTATAACGGCCAGCAAATTGTCCAAGCCTTTACCTATCAGGGCAAAGCAACACAACGGTTCCATGCATTGAACGAGGAACTGAAATACAGTTCTTACAAGGCGGAAACAACCGCAGGCGCAGTCAGTCCTATTACCACCTTTGTAAATGATACGGGATATGTGGTTTGTGCCGCAATCGGCTGTCTGCGTGCCATCGGCGGATTCATTACGGTGGGAAACGTACAAGCCATGCTGGAGTATACCCGGCGGTTTGCCGAGCCTTTTTCCTCACTGGCAGGCATGGCCGGAAGCTTCGGTGCGGCAAAAGCTGCGGGGGACCGGATTTTTGCATTGCTGGACGCAGAGGAAGAAGCGCCCGAAGAGCAGCACTGTGTCATTCCCCAAAACCGCTCCGGCAGTGTAGCCTTCCAAAATGTCCGGTTCGGTTATACGCCGGACAGGATGCTGATGAACGGCGTAAATCTAACCATAAAGCCCGGTCAAAAGGTTGCCATCGTAGGCCCCACCGGTGCAGGAAAAACCACGCTTATCAACCTTCTCATGCGCTTCTATGAGCTTAACGGCGGCGCAATAACAGTGGATGGCGTAAATATATGTGATATGTCAAGGGAAGAACTGCGGAGCCGTTTCGGCATGGTTCTGCAGGACACATGGCTTTTTGAGGGGACGATTGCCGACAATTTAGGGTATGCGGAAGAAGCCATGGACAGAGCTAAAATCATTGCCTCGGCAAAATCTGCCTGCGCCCACAGTTTCATAAAGACTCTCCCCGGCGGATATGATATGGAACTTTCAAAAGGCGCGGAAAACATTTCCCAAGGTGAACGGCAGCTTCTCACCATTGCCCGTGCAATCGCTTCCGATCCCGAAATTATGATTTTGGACGAAGCCACCAGCAATGTGGATACCCACACGGAAGTTCTGATCCAGCGGGCTATGGCACGGCTTATGAAGGGCCGTACCAGTTTTGTCATTGCCCACCGGCTTTCCACCATCCGGGATGCCGATATGATTTTATGTATGGAGGACGGAGATATCAAAGAAACGGGAAACCATGAAGAATTAATGCAAAAGAACGGGAAATATGCCGCCCTTTATAACAGCCAGTTTGCATAGGCGCATAAAATACTTATTTAGAATCCTTTGCTTTGAAGGATTTTATCCAGCTTCTTCTCCGACAGAATTTCATGGATTACAAATTGTCCGTCATAGAAAAGGGAAAATGTAGTAAAAGGGGTGGGCGCATTTTGCGCCTCCTCTTTGGTCTGAATATGGATGACCTGAAAAACCGCATTTCTCTCCTTGGCTGTCTTTTCAAGCAAGGGAACATATTTCGCCGTAAAAGGGCATTGGTTTGTATAATATAGCACAAACCCTTTGGGCATATTTTCATGGCTCCCCACCGTGTTTTTGAAGCGGGGCCTCTCTGCGTTTTCGTCAAAAGGCAGGCACATTAACTCAAAATATGGCTCTGCCGTATCCACTGTTTCAAAGCCTTTATATTTCATATACTCAGGATCGGAGAGAAATCCCTTCTTCTTGTTGGAGGACAGGATGACAAGTCCCTTTTTCCCTTTCTCTTTGCTGTCCTCAATACACTGTTCCAGAAGCAGATTAGAATATCCGTGTCCCTTAAACTGCCCGGACACCCACAGACAGTCAATGTACATATAGCCTTCCGCTTCCAGCGGTATCCACGCAGCTTCGGCAGGAATATACTCGATGAAACACTTCCCCCTGACATCACCTTTCAAAAAGACCAGCCCTTCGTCCAACCGTTGGTTCAGCCAGTTCTTTTTTGACATGACCTGAATGTCCTTATTGTTGGATATGGCACAGCAGATATGTTCCTGATCGATATTGTCGTGTGTTAATTTTATAAATTCCATAATGTATATCCTCTTAAATCTCTATCCTCTCAAACTTCTTTCCTCTTAAATTTCTTTTCTCTAAAATTTCTTTTCTCTTAAGCTTCTTTTCTCTTAAGCTTCTCTTCTCTTAAACTTCTCTTCCGAATATTTTAGATCAAATCTTTTGTGCCCGTGTTCCGAAATACACATTCTGCAGGATATACGCCACATTCTACCGAAGGCATTCCATTCCTTCAATCCTTTGAAGGGTAACAACGCAATGTTCTATATTGAAACCCACAAAACAAACATGCATTATACTGCAGTCCTGAGAAGTTCTCCCGCACTTTCAGGCGTCAGCCCTTCCCCCTGTGATACCAGTCTTCCGTTGACAAATACGGCAGGAAGATTCAGCCTCCCACGGGCTGCAATTTTTCTGCCGTCGATGATCTCCTCCACCGTGCCGGTCATACGATTGTTCCGCACTGCCTTTTTAAAAGAATCAACCGTCTGAAAAAATTTCTCGCAGCCGGAACCGCAGATTTCAATTTTCAGTTCTTTCCCCATATCCGTTATCTCCCTTCTAAAATAGTATGAAAAGAATTTCCGATTGCTTTAACAATCTTATTTATTATTTCGTCCGGTCTGCTCTTTTTCATAATAGCTGTCCCATTTATCCGATTGCATTTTTCTCCGGATTATGATAGCGTATTAATGATTAAGGAGAATGACTATGGTTACAATCAAGGAAATTGCATCTCTGGCAGGAGTGTCCCGGGGAACCGTGGATCGTGTGCTCAACCACCGGGGAAGCGTGAACCCCAAAACGGCAGAAAAGATAAACAGAATCGCAAAGGAACTGGACTACAAGCCCAACCGCGCAGGATTGGTTCTGGCCGCCCAAAAAAAGAAATTAAAGCTGGGGGTTATTCTATTTTCATCGGAAAATCCCTTTTATGTGGATGTCTTGGCCGGAATCAACGAGAAGGCAAAGGAACTGGCCGGCTATAACTGTACCGTTATCGTCAAGCAGATTCCCCTTGATGTGGAGAGACAGCTGGCCGCCATAGATGAACTGGTGGAAGACAAGGTGAACGGCATCGCTCTCGCCCCATGTAATGACGACCGTATCCGCACCCGCATTAACAGTCTCTCCGATGAGGGTATCCCCGTGGTCACGCTGAATACGGACATAGAGAACTCTACCCGGATCGCCTATGTAGGAAGCCATTACACTAAAAGCGGCGCCACCGCTGCCGGACTGTTACAGCTGATGACAAAGGGACCGGTAAACGTAGGCATTATAACAGGGTCTTCCAAGATTCTCTGTCATACGGAAAGAATCGCGGGATTCCGCAAGACGCTGCGCCCCTATAAGGACCGCATCCGCATTACGGATATTGTGGAAGCGTATGATGACGAGATTGAAAGCTATGAGAAAACGTCCTTGCTTTTGACAAAGCATCCTGAAATCAACGCTTTGTTTTTTGCCGCCGGCGGTGTCTATGGCGGCTGCCGCAGCGTCACATCACTGGGACGCCAGAACGAAATGTGTATTGTGGCTTACGATCTGGTTCCCACCACAAGGGAATTGATTAAAAAAGGCATTATATCCGCCGTTATCTGCCAGCAGCCTAAAGTACAGGGCAGCAAACCCCTTTCCCTCCTATTCACGTACCTGACCACAGGGGAGCTGCCGGAAAAGGAACAATATTATGTGGCAGTAGACGTCCGTATACGGGAAAATATATGACAGTAAACAATAATATAACATTTAGGCAAATTCTTAATTTTATGCGACATCCTTGTCATTTACTAGATATTGTATTATAATGAAAAACAGCACAACGAAATACTGTTTTCAAAAGCAAAGCGAGACTTTAGATGAATCAGTCCGATCTTAATAGAAATTCATGTATGTTACAGGGTTCTCTTGCCAAAAAAGGCTATATACGCTGGTTTCACTCTTTTACCGGTATACAGGAAGAAACAGGAGAATCCCGTACTTTTTTTATAGATTATTTCATAATCAATCCGGCGCTGGGCTGCGAGCAGCCTGTTTTAGGACAGCACCCCTATTTTAAAAAGAAGGGGATGAGACCCTCTTATGTGATGGTAAAAGCGGGAATTTTCCCCGGTGAAAACGGAGAAGCAGGCAGACAGTTCAACGCTTTTTATCCCATCTCTTCCTTGAAAGCCACGGGTAGTCCGTTGGTGATGCAGATTGAGGAATGTTTTTACAGCGAGAATCATATCACCGGGTTTGTGGAAGTATCGCCTGAGGAAGCCAGACACCGTTCCTTCCTGTCCAATGCGGGATGGATGGAATGGGATCTGGAAGTGCATAAAGCGGTGGCCTGCCATACGGGAATCCTTTCGGGAGCATTCTTCCGGGCGGTAAAGGGGCTGGAGAGCTTCTGGCACGGAGAGGGAATCCGCAGCTTTTTCCGCGGCACGGTTACGTTAAACGGCACCGCCTATCAAATATCTCCCGATACCAGCTACGGCTACGCGGATAAGCACTGGGGCAGAAGCTTTGTCAGCCCTTTGTTCCAATTCGCCTCCTGCAAAATTACCAGCGCCCGCACGGACAGAGAGCTGAAGCATACCGTGCTGGCCGTCAACGGCTGCTGCCCCAGATTTTTGTGTTTTCCTCTGCGCCGCAGACTGATGATACAACTCACCTATATGGGGGAAGATTATGAATTCGGTTTTGTAAAACCGTTTCTGTTTTCCAAACAGAAATGGGAAGTAAAAGAAACGAATAAACGCTTTATATGGCATATCACGGCAAAAAATAAAACGGCTGTAATCCGGATATCCTGCAGCTGCACCAAGGAGCAGCTGATGCGCCTGCGGTACGAGACTCCCGAGGGACAGCGATTAAAAAGCCCTCTCTGGTCCGGCAGCGCCGGAACAGGCACCGTTCAGCTCTACCGCAGAGAAAAGGGCGGAAAAGAGCTGATTGATACCTTAAAGCTGGAAAACGGAGTATGCCGCTGGCGGCAGTAAGCGGCATACAAAAACAAGGCTGTCGTTTTGCGATTCTGCAATTGCTATCGCGAAAACGGCAGCCCTGTTTGATTCATACCGTTGAAGCACGCCCTCCAAGGAGGATGTTCCTGTCAAGATACGAGCTTAAATACTATAATCCGGATATTCCATGCGCATCCGGTGCTTTTCCACCAAATCCGCAACGGTTACGTTATCAATGACCTGATTCACCGCATCATACAGATCCCTCCAGACCTGAAGCGTCTCACAGGTATCACAGCGTTCGCATTCTTCCGCGCCTTCGTCCAGACACGCCACGGGAGCCATAGAGCCCTCGGTAAGCCGCAAAATCATTCCCACCGTATATTCCTCCGGCGCTCTGGCAATCTTATAACCGCCTTGAGCGCCTCGGACACTCTTTACATAACCTGCTTTGTTCAGTACGGCAATAATCTGTTCCAGATATTTTTCGGAGATACCCTGTCTGGCGGCAATATCCTTAACCTTAATGCACTCTCCCGTTTGGTTCAGCGCCAGATCAAGCATGACCCGCACCGCATATCTGCCTTTCGTTGAGATTTTCATGTTTACACCCATCTGCGCACTGCGGCGCGCACTCAAATCAATAGTTGAATACGCATTTTATTCAACCTTACACCGCCTTGCGTGCTTTGCACGCATACCAATCAATATTTCTGCCTGCACGCCATGACACGCATTCAAATCAATGGTCCAAAATGCTTTTTATCCTTTTTACTTAAAAGGAATCACTCCGCCGTTATAATTCTGGTTAATGTATTCCTTGATGGCATCGGATTTCAGTGCGTCTACCAGAGCCTTAATCTTGTCGGAATTCTCATTGCCTTCCTTTACTGCAATTACATTTACATAGGTAGCAGCCGCATCGGACTCAGCGCTTTCATACAACAGCGCGTTCTCTGCCACCGTAAAGCCTGCCTGAAGGGCATAATTGCCGTTCATGATACCGAAGGAAACATCGGGTAAAGTTCTGGGAATCTGTGCCGCCTCCAGTTCCACAATCTCAATGTTGTAAGGATTGTCTACAATGTCCAGCTTGGTAGCCGTCAGCCCCACGCCTTCCTTCAAGGTCAGATAACCGTTATCCTGGAGCAGAAGCAGCGCACGCGCTTCATTGGTGGTATCGTTGGGAACTGCTATGGATGCATCTTGCATATTTGCCAGATCGGTTTCTTTACCGGGATAAAGTCCGAAAGGCTCATAATGGATGTCTCCTGCATTTACCAGACTCATATTGTGTTCCTCGTTAAAGCTCTCCAGATAAGGGATATGCTGGAAATAGTTTGCGTCAAAATCTCCGGAGTCCACCACATTGTTGGGCTGTACGTAATCTTCAAATACCTTAACTTCCAAGGTATAGCCCTGCTCCGCTAAAATAGGCTTTGCCTGTTCCAGAATCTCCGCATGGGGAACCGCGCTTGCCGCCACCTTAATGGTCTTATCATTGCTTTCCCCGCCGCAGCCGGTCAATACACCCGCCGCCAGCACAGCCGCGCTAATAAGCGCAATCAATTTCTTTTTCATAATCTCTCCTCCTATTCCGGTTACGGAAATTTTATTCCAGTGCTGCCCCTTCCGGAGTTGCTTTTCATTCCCGGTTCCAACTGTTTTTATTCCGTCCCCGTTTTCTCTATACTAAACAGCTTAGGCTGTCCGTATCATTGTCAGCGCACTCTCTTATCCAGCTTTCTGGATAAAAAGGTTCCTGCATATTGCATAATTTGTACCACTGCTACCAGTAAAACCACCGATACCCACATGACATCTGCTTCATATCGGTAGTAACCGTATTGAATGGCCACGTCACCCAAGCCGCCTCCGCCGACGATTCCTGCCATGGCGGAATAGCCCAGAATGGTTCCCAACACTATGGTAGCTCCTACGATCAGGGAAGTTCTGGCCTCCGCCAGCATCACCTTCCAGATAATAGTCCAAAGGTCAGCCCCCATACTTTGGGCCGCCTCGATGACACCCTTGTCCACTTCCAATAAAGAAGACTCCACCATCCTCGCAATAAAGGGAGCCGCCGCCAGCACCAAAGGTATAATGGTAGCCGTAGGACCGTAAACCTTTCCCACAATGGCGCGGGTCAGAGGTATGACCAATATTAACAGAAGCAGAAAGGGAACGCTTCGCACAATATTGATGGTAATATCCAGCACTCTGTATATCACCTTATTGGGCCGGAGCCCGTCCTTATCCGTGACCACCATGACAATCCCCATGGGAAGGCCCAGAAGGTATGCCAGTGCAGTGGACACCAGAGTCATATACAGAGTCACCCATATGCTCTCCAGCAGCAGGCGGACCATAGGGGTCATAATAGAGTGTTCTTGCTGCCAATAAATGACAATATCATTCCACATAGGAATTCACCTCCTCCACAGTCAGCTTTCTGTCTTGAAGATAATGAATCATCTTCGAAGCAATGCCCTCGTCCTCGGGCAGCTGCAGTATCATTTGCCCATGGGCAATTCCGTTAATGTCCTTTGTATCGGCTAAAAGGATATTCACCGGAGCCTTGCACTCCAAAATCATATTGGCAATGACCGGCTCAAAAGAGGAATTCTCCACAAATACAATCCGGATGCATTTCTTGCTGCGCATCTCCCCAATCTGCGGATTGACCATAAATACCAGCTTCTTTGCCGCCGCAGACTTGGGAGAAGTAAACACGTCCTCCACCCTCCCGTGCTCCGCCAGCTCTCCGTTGTCAATGATGGCGACATGAGAGCAGATCTCCTGAACCACCGACATTTCATGAGTGATTATCACAATGGTAATGCCATAATCCCTGTTAATCTGCTGCAGCAGCTGTAGAATGGACTTCGTGGTAGTAGGGTCTAAAGCGCTGGTGGCTTCGTCGCACAGCAGAATCTTCGGGTTGTTTGCCAACGCTCTTGCAATGGCAACTCTTTGCTTCTGCCCGCCGGAAAGCTGTGCGGGGTAGCTCTTCGCTTTCTCGGAAAGCCCTACGACTTCCAACAGCTCCTTGGCCCGTTTTCTGGCATCCGCCTTCTTCACCCCTACGATTTCCATAGGGAAACATATATTATCCAGAACATTCCTCTGCATCAGCAGATTAAAATGTTGGAAAATCATGGCAATCTCTGTTCTGGTCTTCCGGAGCTCCTTCTCGGACATGGCAGACAGATCTTTATTTTCTATTAATACAGTACCGGTAGTCGGTTTCTCCAAGAAATTGAGACAACGTACCAGCGTGGATTTCCCCGCGCCGCTCATACCGATAATGCCGTAGATATCCCCTCTCTCAATATCAAGGCTGATACCTTTCAGCGCCTCTACCTGATTATCCTTTCCCAGAAATGTCTTGGTGACTTTTTGAATCTGAATTATGGGTTCCATAGGTTTACCCCTTTCCGTATCTGGCAGTTCCCTCCACCTTACTTCAACAGTTCCGCGATTCCTCTTCGGAACCCCGCCGTCATAATAAGCAATGCTGTTTTATGCGGGACCGTCTCTAAGGCAGTTTACCACAAGTTCAACCTTCTGTAAACATTGGCGTGGAAAGATATCTGTCACCGGAGTCCGGCAATAGCGCTACCACAGTCTTCCCCCTGTTGGCAGGCCGTTTTGCGATCTGTGCCGCCGCATACAATGCCGCGCCGGAAGTAATGCCTACCAAAATCCCCTCCTTTTGTGCAATGAGGCGGCCTGTGGTATATGCCTCTTCGGTAGTCACTGTAACAATCTCGTCATAAATCTGTGTATTTAAAATAGAAGGAACGAAGCCCGCCCCGATGCCCTGAAGTTTGTGGGGCCCGGGCTGTCCGCCGGAAAGCACGGGAGAATCCGCAGGCTCAACGGCTATCACCTGAATCTTGGGATTCTTTGCTTTCAGGAAGGTTCCGATTCCGGTAATGGTTCCGCCGGTGCCCACACCCGCCACAAAGATATCCACCTTGCCCTCCGTGTCCTCCCAGATTTCGGGGCCTGTGTGTGCGGCATGAGCCGCCGGATTTGCCGCATTGTCAAACTGTCCCAGTATCACCGCTCCGGGAAGTGTCTTCTGCAGCTCCTCAGCCTTGGCAATGGCTCCCTTCATCCCCTTTGCGCCCTCGGTCAGAACCAGCTCCGCACCGTAGGCTTTTAACAGGTTCCTGCGCTCTACACTCATGGTTTCGGGCAAGGTCAGAACCGTCTTATATCCCTTTGCCGCCGCCACACTGGCCAGACCGATTCCGGTGTTGCCGGAAGTGGGCTCAATAATAGTTGCCCCCGGCTTTAAAACCCCTTTCCGCTCCGCGTCTTCAATCATGGCCAAGGCCACGCGGTCCTTGACGCTGCCCGCAGGATTTAAGTACTCCAGCTTTGCCAGCAGAACGGCTTCGGTAACGCCTTGGTTCTTTGCATAATTGTTTACTTCAAGTAACGGAGTGTGTCCGATGAGTTCCGTTGCACTTGTATAAATTTTTCCCATAATTTTCCCTCTTTCCCTCATTTTACTAAACTTCCGGTTATGTCGGCGTCCATTTCCTACTTACTCAATAGGAATATTATGGATTGTATATTACTCCTTGCTTCGGGTATTGTCAAGTAAATATAATGCAGCTTTGTAAAAAAACGCTCTTTCTGATAATTCTTTCCTGTCTGCGGAAAACAAAACATTGATTTCTTGCTTGTTTTTGCTATACTGTATCATAGTAAACCTTCGTGCAGCCAAAGCCAACTGCCCTGCCACACATGAAATATACCCAAAAGCAGGTAAGGCAAGTTATGCCAATGGAATCACCCGAAAAACCATATTACACATTATAAACACAAAATTGCATGGATTGCGTTACTGCAAACAACCAAAAGTAAAAAGGAATTCGCATATGGCCAAAACATACTCCGTACCCAACATTTATCGGTCTTTACAGCAGCGTCAGGATGCCGCCGCTCTGCAGGCGCCTTTAAAGGTATCCGTTCCGGGCTCAAAAAGTATCACAAACAGAGCTTTGCTGCTGGCTACCCTTGCCGACGGCAGATCCACGCTGAAAGGCGTCCTGTTTTCCGATGATTCCAGACATTTTTTAAACTGTATTCAAGAGTTAGGCTTTCAGACCACCGTGGACGAAGGTGCGAAAGTTATCACGGTAGAAGGGTGCGGCGGAACAGTGCCTAAGCCGGAGGCCAAGCAGTTTGTGGGAAGCGCCGGTACGGCTGCCAGATTTCTCACCGCATATCTGGGCATTTCCGAAGGCATCTATCATATGGACGCATCGGATCAGATGCGGAAACGGCCCATGGCGCCTCTGCTGGACTCTTTAAAAGAATTAGGCTGTGAAGTAATCTATGAGCCTTCTGAGGGCAATCTGGGGGAGGGGCATTTCCCCTTTACTCTGAAAAGCCATGGTTTTCAAAAAGACTGCATTTCGGTAAACATAGATTCCAGCAGCCAGTTTCTGAGTGCGCTCTTAATCGCATCCTGCCTGTCGGAAAAAGATTTTACCGCTTACATAGAAGGAACCCATGGACGGTCTTATATTGATATGACCGTAAAAATGATGGAGCAATTCGGAGTAAAGGCAGTACCGCTGTATTATTGCTCCGGAGAAATGAATCATGGCAACGCCCGGGACAATGGCATCAACACTGATATTCCGGATAACGGCGATGCCAGTGAGATTTCCCGTTGCGCCCACTGTGCCAACAGCGCTCTCCCCATGGGCTACCGCACGGCTGCAGGCCAGACCTATCGCCCGCTGGAGTATCAGGTGGAACCGGATGTCTCCGCCGCATGTTACTTTTATGCCATGAGTCCCTTGCTGGGGGTTCCGGTTCAGGTATCACATGTACATTTTGACTCCTTGCAGGGAGATGTTGCTTTTATACATATTTTGGAAAAAATGGGCTGCTGCGCCGCCGACTCGGAAGAAGGGATTCTGGTAACTCCTCCTCCGGAGGGCATTTTCCACGGTGTGGCGGCAGACATGTCCGCCTGCTCCGATCAGGCAATAACTCTGGCCGCCATTGCGCCCTACGCCGACAGCCCCACCGTTATCACGGGAATCGGGCACATTCGTTTTCAAGAGAGTGACCGGATTACCGCCATAGTCACGGAGCTTCGGAAAATGGGTATCCGATGTGAGGAAACGGAAAGCAGCATTACCATATATCCCGGCCATCCCCAGAAGGCTTTGGTCGAAACCTACGACGACCACCGTATGGCCATGGGCTTTTCCCTGACAGGACTGCGGAGCGACGGCATTGTTATCGCCAATCCCGACTGCTGCAAAAAGACATTCGAAGAATATTTTGACGTTTTAGAGAAAGTCACCGATAAACTTTCATATACTGAAATTCATTAACAGATTGACAATCTAACAATTGTCGGGGCACGTTTCAAAATTGCTTCTGACAGATGTAAAAAGACGCCGGAGAGAGTTCCTCTTTTACAGGAACCTTCTCTCACGGCGTCTTTTTCGTTTCTAAACTCCCATACAATCAGCTGTACGGCATCCCCCTGTGTCACTGCTTTGCCAGCGCCAATACTGCCACACCATATCCCGGCAATGTCAGCGTCCCCTGTATTCCGGCGCCGGTGAGCATATCCACTCCTTCCACATCCGCTATTTCCACGGTTTCGAGACTGCCGTTTAAGTAAAATGCGTAGGCGCCCTCCTCCCCTGTTCTCACATGGAGCTCCACGCCTTCGGGAAGTTTTTTCACGGGAATCTGCGCGTCAGCAAGCATTTTTTCAAAAAGAGGCATCATCTCCTCCGGTTTTACCCGCGCCGCCATATAATAAGCCTTGCCCCTACCGTATTCCTTGCAGGTCAGCGCCGCCGTATCGGCATAATAATCCTCCGTATATTCCGCCAGCACTTTGGCGTCTTTCACCCGCAAAACTTCCGCATAATCCACCACTTTCCAAAGACTGCCGTCCTCCAATCGGATATGGTTCCGGTCGGAAGGATAATAAGTGTCGATTTCCTCACTGACAATACCAAACAGCTCCGAGAGACCGTCTCCGGGGAAGCCGCCCAGAAAACACAGCTGTTCCGTATCCACATATCCGGTAAAGTAGGTAGCCAGCAGCTGCCCGCCGCGTTCCACGAACCGCTTCAAATTCTCCGCCGCCCCTTTTTGAAGCATATAAAGCATGGGAGCCACTACCAAATCATACCCGGACAAATCTTCGTCGGAGCCTATAATGTCCATCTCCACACCCAGCTTCAAAAACTGCTTCCAGATACCGATACAGGTGTCCTCATACTGCTTCGTCTCGTCGGAAAGAGCACGCGCATCCCTTATGGCCATACGATTATCCCAGTCAAAGAGCATTGCCGCTCTTGTTTTTACAAGAGTTCCCGCTACCGGAGCCAGCTTCTTCATGGCCTCGCCCACTTCCGCCACCTCCCGGAACACTCTGGTATCGCCCGTCCCTATATGGTCTACCACTGCGCCGTGGTACTGCTCATAAGATCCCCTTCCTTTTCTCCATTGGAAATACTGCACGGTGTCCGAGCCGCAGGCAATGGCCTGAAGACATGCCAGTTTATGTACTCCGGGGCGTTTCAGCTTATTGTACTTATGCCAATTCACCAGACCGGGAGCGCTCTCCATCACCATAAAAGGCTTTTCCCTTTTGTAACCGCGCATAACAGTATGTTGAAAAGCCGTATCTGCCAAAGTATCTGCCAGCGTCTCCCAGTCATTGTGGAAGAACGGATAATTATCCCATGAAACGGCATCCAGCTCAAGCGCCATCTTCCGATAGTCCAAGCCGTCGAACAGCCTCATAAAATTTGTTGTTACGGGAATATCAGGTGTCACACTGCGAAGCGCATTGATCTCATGCTTCATAAAATCATTCATATTCCATGTGGTGAACCGTTTCCATTCCATATTTAAACCCATAACGCTGGTTTCCCCGTTTTGAAAGGGCGGCTCAATCTGTTCAAACCGATTGTAATGGTGGCTCCAGAAAGACGTCCACCACGCACGGTTCAGCTTCTCGATATCATGATCGTACTTTTCCGCCAGATATTCCTGAAATCTCTTCACACAGAGCGGGCAATAGCATTCTCCCCCCAGTTCGTTGGAAATATGGTACATAATGACGCCCGGATGGGAGCCGAATCTTTCCGCCAGCTTCCTGTCGATAATACCTACCTTTTCCCGGTATTTGGGAGAGGACATACAATGATTATGCCGCACACCGTGGTGATTGCGCAGTCCCCGGTTGTCTACCCGCATAGCCTCGGGATAGGCAGCGTCCAGCCATGCCGGCCTTGCGCCGGAGGGTGTGGAGAGAACCGTGTATATGCCGTTTTGATATAGATTCTCTATCATCTCCTCCAGCCATTCAAAGTGAAATTCCCCCTCCTCAGGCTCATAGGCAGACCATGAGAAAACGCCGAGAGTGGCGCTGTTGATTCCGGCTTTTTTCATCAGCCGTATGTCCTCCGCCAATATATCCGGCCTGTCCAGCCACTGGTCGGGATTATAATCGCCGCCATGGACCAAGCCCTTAACTTGTGAAAAAAGCATATTCTTTTCCATATGTATTTCCCCTTTATTCCTTTTATTAGCAGGCTCCGGAAATCTCAATGTACCGGATCATGCGAGTTCTCTTCCGGATACAAGGATTCCCAAACTGCCCTATATACACTGTATGTTTACGTAATATCTTTCACTTGAGCCAATAATATTTGAAATCACGGCAGCAGGTGAACCGTAATATTAGCATACCTTTCCTTCCGCAGAAAATCAATAGCTCTTTGCTTTTGTTCATAATTATGTTACAATAAATTTACGTTAAAAATGATATCCCATCTTCCATGGCCACATGTCCCACGTTTTTTGTTTGGCAATGCTGTCGGTTGTATGGGTTTTATTCTTTTGTCAGGCGCCTTTTCAGGAATCCTTAGAAAGAAGCTGCTGTTGTGTGAACATAATATTCTCACACGGCGACTTGTGTCTGCGCGCTGTTTGCCACATATCCGCAAACAGGCAGCGGGCAGCGCCTCTCTTAAATGTTCCGGCAAGGAGGATTAATATGAGCAAGAAAAAAGTTGTTGTTTCTCTGGGGCATGACGCCCTCGGCTATACTACCGAAGCACAGAGGGATGCCGTAATGAAAACCGCAAAAGCTCTGGCCGATCTGGTGGAAGCGGACTGCCAGCTGACCATCACCCACAGCAACGGCCCGCAGGTCAGTATGATACACAAGGCAATGACCGAGCTGCGCCGTGTTTACATTGATTACACCCCCGCTCCCATGTGCGTCTGCTCCGCAATGAGCCAAGGCTATGTGGGATATGATATTCAGAATTCTCTCCGTGCGGAGCTGCTGAGCCGCGGCATATCCAAACCCGTCAGCACTCTTCTGACTCAGGTGACGGTGGATCCTTATGATGAGGCGTTTTACGAGCCTACCAAGGTAATCGGCCGTTATATGTCCAAAGAGGACGCCGAGACGGAAATTAAAAAAGGAAATTATGTGAGAGAATACCCCGGCCGTGGATTCCGCCGCGTAGTTGCGGCTCCAAAGCCTATTGAAATCGTTGAAATAGAAGCTATCCGAGCTCTCGTCAACGCCAATCAGGTGGTCATTGCCTGCGGCGGCGGCGGTATTCCCGTCATAGAGCAGCAG
>ERZ808037.1171-NODE-1171-length-18544-cov-14.799209_pt1 | contig 18544 bp, 14 predicted proteins | sample MGYA00380190_ERZ808037 | MGnify/ENA primary metagenome ERZ808037 (study PRJEB31490, sample SAMN06133399) | mouse gut metagenome | isolation source: J9 | host: mice | place: China: Chengdu | collected 2015-05 ... | reverse complement strand
TGGTATATCATTGGACATATAAAATGGATGAAATCTCTGTGTGACTTTTGCACACGTTCTTCGAGGACGTTATACTATTCAGCTCCATAACGTGCGATTATCTCCTTCAGCTTCTCAGGATACTTGTCTGCCCATTCCTCATACGGCATTCCTTCCTTTTCCACCATTCTCCCCAGCTCCACCAGAAATTCAGGAATATCATCTGCCAGTATTGACTTTCCCATATCCCCAAGAACCTCCCTTCCCTGGATGGGGCAGCCTCCGGTAAATATGGCAAAAGCAGGCCTGGGGCCTTCCGGTGTTGGGCGGATGCCGCCGCGGAAACCGATCCTTCCGATTTGATGGGTTCCGCAGGAAGAAGGACAGCCGGAAATATGAATCTTGGGAAGGACGCCATCGGCAAAGCCTTCTTTGCGTACTCTTTCCATACAGGTTCTCAGCAATGCCTGGGAATCTCCAATGCCAACCTGGCAGACGGAAGCGCCGATGCAGGCCACGGAGGTCTCGAAAAGGGTTTGGGCGCTGTCTTTGGTGGCGGAAAGGATTTCCTTGGCTTCCTCAGCGCTGCAGTTTACCACATAAAGCCCTTCTTTGGGAGTCAGCCGTATTTCCACCTCTTCCATGGGCTTAATCAAATGATAAAGACGGATGGCCTGATCAGGGGTGAGCATTCCCCCTGCCGGCTGATAAAATACGGAATAAAGCCCCTCCTGCTTTTGCGAAACAATGCGCTTTTCGGACAAAACAGGGCTCTTTGCGGGCATACTCTGCTTTGCAGACGATCCCAGGGCCTGCTTATATTCCCCGAAAGCCCTATATTCCGAAAGTTCCAGCGTCCTGTCGGATGGATAAGCCATTGCTTTTTGACATGCAAATATCTCTTCCAGCTTTTCCAGGTAAGCCTTCCGAAAGCCCTCCTCACCCAATGCCTCCGCCATAAAACGGGTTCTTGACTTGGCACGGTTCTCATAATTTCCATATGCCACAAAGGTATCTACCATGGCCTTGATATAGTAAAGGATCTTATCGGGAGAAATATCTCTTGCAACGCAAATTCCAAGGGAGGGTTTTACGCCCAGTCCTCCGGCCGCATAAACATCAAAGGTGTGGTCCGGCCCGGCCACAAACCCCAAATCGCGGAAAGTGGCGTGGGTTTCATTTTCCGGCCGGGAAGAAAAACACACTTTTAATTTACGCGGGAACTTCACCGCCTTGATAAAGCCCATCATATATTCCCCCGCAGCAATGGCATAGGGCATTACATCAAAATACTCCTCCTTTTGAAGGCCGGATAAGGGGGTCGCCATTACATTGCGGGGGAAATCCCCGCCGCCGCCCCGGGAGATCATCCCCGCCTGCCAGGCTTCTTTCATCAGATCACATAGCTGCCCGGCTTCCAGATCATGAAGCTGGATGGACTGGCAGGTGGTCATTTTTAACCGTCCGATTTCGTATTTATCCAGGCTCTCCACGATAAATTTAAGTCTTTCCTTTGTAAGACGGCCACCGGCCATCCGAAGCCGCAGCATGTGCTTCTGACCGCCGCGCTGCGCATAGCTTCCAAAACCGCCGGAAAATTTCTTATATTCGGCCACGGAGAGCTCTCCCTTATGAAATTGTATGGTTTTTTCCCGAAATTCGTCAAGGTCGGGAAGGAACTCGGTGAAATAGTCTTTGGGCATGGTTCGGTATTCTCCTTTTTATCAATATAAAGATCCCTTGCAAAGTGTATTGCCGCTGATCTTATTATTGACAAAGAGCGGATAAATAACACGCTCCAGGACAAAAATTCCAGCCCCGCACCTTCCGTCCCTCCCGTTCCCTTTCCCCTGTAGAATTGTTACATTGCGGCAGCCTCCTTCTCAGCAAAGAACCACAATCCTCCTCGGCGTCGTCTGCGGCGGAATGCTCCGTGTCGTTGCCGTATAAAAAACCAACAGTGTCTGATTTCCAAGACTGCAGTTTACCCTCTGTCCGTTGAGTGTTTCAATATTCGTGCTTCCGGCAATATTAAGCTGCAGGGAGCGATCCCGGGCTGTCAGATTACGGTCAAATTCGTTCAGCATGATCTGCTCCTGCCTGCCAAGACTCGCAACGAGCTTCGCCTGATACTGCGGCGGAAAAATCAGCGGCACCGGAAGACTCGCATCATAAAATGCCGCTACCCGCAAGCCCGGCTGCATCTGCCTGTTATCGATCACCTGCGTATCTGACGTTATGATAAAATTTACAATTCCATTTTCTGTCCGAAGCGTCATGGTCTGGCTGCAGCAGTCATTCCCTCCTGTGACGTTGACAATCATACCAATTTCCGGTTTATAGTCTCTGTATGCCATTAAGTCATTACCTTTAATCATACCTTTTCTATCAGATTATGACACAGTGCGACAAAAAGTTACTGTTTTGACCCCATAACGGCAGAGGCGTGCAGAAAACCGAGAAAATTGGGGTGAAATTCAGTTTTCAAAAGGAAGATTCCGTAAGGATTTCTTCCACTTCTATTTTGCCGCAAATAACCTCTATTCGTATCACAACTCTTTCCCCTTCCGGCAAGGACATGGGTCCTGTCTCCTGTCTGTCCCTGCCGGCCGTGAGCGTGAATTTGCCAAGTATCTTTTCTCCGGCCCAAACCACCGCCTTTGCATCCTCATCCACAAACAAATGAATCCTCATTTTACTTCCCTGCTCCACATCGAACAGACTGTAGCAGGCAAACTCCTGCCCGCCCAGGACAAGTACCAGGCGTTTCCAGCCGCAGTCAAACCCAAACGCCTGCTTGTAATCCGGAAATCTGTTTTTGATCTCCATCCCCATCCCTCTCCGGTAGCCATAGCTGTTTTCCTCGGGGAAAATGCCAGAGCAGGAAATCCCTTTCCCCGGAAACTGATCAAAATCCGTTCCCCGTATCACACACCCCGGCTGCCTGAAAGCGGCTTTCGTCACCTCCGGACGGCGCTCACAGTTGGCAAACTTTATGTTCTCTAAATATTCCTCTAAAATTTCCCTCGCCTTCCCGTATCCCGGATGCTCTTTGCCGTTTGCGTAATCTATCAGCAATTCCCAGTCCAGGGGCTTTTTGATACTGCAGGGCGAATTTGCCGCTTCCATTTTTTTGAAAGGCCACAGATTATATCCGATGGAAAGCTCCGCCGCCAGCGGGTACATAGCCGTAAACCACTCCGTCACGTTCTCTCCCGTCTCCCCCAGCCACAGCGGGCAGTCAAGCTTTTGGGAAATATCCATAAATTCCTGGTAGCAGGAAATATCCGGCAGGCATCCGTACCGGTGGAAATGAATCACCATCTTTTCATCGTATTTTTTGTGGAAAATACTGGCGTCCGACGCCCAATGGTGCCCTTCCAGCGTAAATAAATGCCGTTTATCTATCTTCCTGACAGCCTCAATTGCCTTTTCATAAAATTCCTCCAGGCGCACAAGCAGATCGTCCACATCCGTATCCGTGGCAAAGCGCTTCGGGCGGATCGGCTCATTCAAAAGATCATACCCGCCTACAATCCATTCGTCTTTATAGCGCCTGGCAATTTCCTCCCAAAGGGCAATTCCCCTGTCAAAATACTTCTGTTCCATGAACAGTCTTGGCATGTCATCTTTGCTGTCGTCAATATTGGCTCCCGTCTGCCCTCCCGGCGCCCCGTGCAAATCCAGGAAGACATACAGGCCATACTTTTTGCACCAGGCAATACAGTTGTCCACCATCCGGAAGCCTTCCTCAAGGAATTGCAATTCCTCTGCCTCCTCCGAAAGGAACAGCCTGCTATTGAGCGGAACCCTTACGGAGTTATATCCCAGCTCCGCCAGATAACGAATATCCTCCTCCGTGATATAGGTGCTTCGGAATTTTTCCCAGAAAGACTGCGCGAACTCTCTGCCTGCAAACGCTTCTATCACAGCTTCTATGCGCCTTGGCCTGTCAAAATTCTCACTCCCCTTGGAGAGCCACATATAGCCCTCGCAGAGCAGCCAGTTGCCAAGCCCCCAGCCTGTCAAAAGAATTTCCTCCCCGTTCCCGTTTACAATCTTCCGCCCCTTTACATCCAAAAAGCCTTTTACCCTATTGGGGGTCATTTCTGTTTTCATAAGCTCACCTCCGAATATTTTAGTTTCCATCCTTTGACCAAGTATACAACATCTCCTTTCTATACTGCAATCGAAACTGTCGTGCATAGTCCCCTTTTTGACACCCTCCTTTATACTTTTATCAGATAAATTTATGTGGCAAAGCCATAAAAGCCGCGTCATTTCCGTAATGACAGCGGCAGAAATATCTGCTATAATTTGGGGCAGCCTGAAAGATAACAATGCGAAAGAGAGGACTGAAATGAAAAAATTATTGGGAGAATTTAAAGCATTTGCATTAAAGGGAAATATGATAGACCTGGCCGTAGGCATGATAATCGGAAGCGCCTTTACCGGCATCGTAGGCTCCCTGGTCAACGACATTTTCATGCCGTTGCTGAGCATATTTACCGGCAAAATCAATTTTGATAATCTCAGGATCGTTCTTGGAAGCGGCGAAAATGCCGCCACCGTCAATTACGGCACATTTTTGACTCAGCTTGTCAATTTCCTGGTGGTCAGTTTTGTCATATTCCTTGTAGTCCGCCAGCTTAACAAGCTTCAGCGCTTGCACGCGAAAGAGGAAGTGAAGGAAGAGACGGAAAAAGAATGTCCCTTCTGCAAAACCAAAATCTCCATCCATGCGGTTCGCTGTCCTCATTGTACCTCTGTTCTGGTGGACGGAGAAATCAATTCACTGAATACGGAAACAACAGACAGCGCATCGTAGGGCGCTGCCGGACGATCCGGCTCCCTGAGAGAGGTTTATTATATGGACATCCACGATTATTCCAGACATTATACAATCCGGGCCCTGCTTCCCGAAGACGCCGCCATGGTTTACGAAATTCTGCGGCAAAATGCCATTTTTTACCGGTATCATCCGCCTCTGGTAACGGTTGAGAGCATTCTTGACGATATGAAAGCCCTTCCTCCCCATAAACGCTTTGAGGAGAAACACTATATTGGCTTCTTCCGAAATACAGCTCTGCTTGCCGTGATGGATTTGGTCGAGGACTATCCCCGGCCGAAAACCGCCATGATCGGTTTCTTTGCAGTCAATACCGCCTTTCAGGGCCAGGGACTTGGAAGCGCCCTCATAAGGGAAATCCTCTCCGCCCTGGCACGTCAGGGTTTTGAGAAGGCCCGCCTTGGCATTGACAAGGGCAACCCTCAGAGCAGGGCTTTTTGGACGAAAAACGGTTTTCAGTGGACCGGAGAAGAAATTCCAAACGACTTTTCCTCCTATCTTATGATGGAACAGGAGCTGCAAAGCTTAAAACAGGAAACATTATAGTGCGGCGTCCTCATAGGCGCCGCACGCAAATGAGAAAAAATGCCTACTCCGGGAACTGTGTGCCCGCCAGATACACCGTATTCCTTGCGTTTCCTGTCATCAGATAATCTTGCCGCCGGTGCAGTTGGCAAACGCAATGACATCTTTTAACCCGATCCGTGCTTCCACATCAGTCCGTTTTCATCCGTCACATAAGAATTGCCCCCTGGTCCACCTCATGGAACTCGGGTGCCCACAACAGCCCTTTGATCCCCGGATAGGTGTCCGAGTCCAAAAACAGGCTCTCCTCAGCGGTGACAATTCCCTCCATATCCCTAAGCGTTTCCTCTCCCCCTTTTTGTACTTTTTCAATTCTTCTCCGCGCCGTTCATACTTTGTTCATACATATTTTAAAAAAACTTAATGCGCATTACATTCTTTAGATATTTCTCTCCGATATACTTTAATCTATCAAAACAAGAAAAACAATTTTCAACAGACAAAATCTTTAATAACTTTTTCATAATAAATGCCAAGTAAACCGGGTTTACTTGGCATCCTCCTTTTATATAGCTTATTGCAAAGATTTCGATGAATTTATCGAATGAAGACGGTTATATCGAGGTTTTCAGAATTATCCTGTCAAAACCTGATTCCATGAAAATGCTCTTTTGGGAACCCCATTGCGCAAGGTGAACGCCACCTGCTCTCTGAAAACTTAACTATGTAGTATAACGATTTTGCTTTGCCAGAACCACTTTTTCCACCCTTTTCGTGTGCTTTAACCAGGTTACATATCTGTCAACGGTTGCGTCCTCGATTCGGCTGCCTAAGCGGATCGTCAGTCCTTCTAATTCCCGGTCTATATTTACATATACACTCGGGACTTCCGATGCCGTATCGTTTTTGGCAACAGGGCATTCTTCGGAATCAGTATAGATGACCCTGACTTCCCCTTCATACTCATAGTCCGCATCTTTGAAAAGGAAACGTATTTCATTGATCCGGTCAGCCGCAAACGCACGGATGACATCCTTGCTTGCACCCACTGCATTTTCAAACTGATCACTCTCCAAATATTTGTCCAGATTCTTCCACCGCGAGTGTATTTGTCTCAAAATCCGGAACAAGTCATTATAACGGATCGCCTCCGTCCCGCAGCTCTGCTGATGTCCGTGGGGGTGAACAGTTTCAAAATCCTGTTTCTGATCTTTTTCCCGATATATGTCTTGTTTCTTATACTCCTTATAATAAGTTTCAAACTGTGATCCAATATATTGTACAATATACAGGGGGTAATCCTGATCCGTATATTTGGACAGCATATAGTCACGCAGCGCCCTGGGCAGATACGGCGTCCCGTCAATATCAAAAAAACCGCGTCCGAACTCAATATTACACCCTGATTCCTTTTCCGAATATCCATACCACATAGGAAAGCTGTCTGCTTTAACAGACAAGGAACCAATGTAAACATTGCTTCCGCTGGGAAGCAGATCCTGATGCGACCGGTTGATCTGAGGGAAATATCTTTCCACAAGGGCTGAACGCATAGGCTCCTGCATCGATTCAATTTTGCCCGAAATCAAAGCGATACTCTTTAAAAAGGTCTTTCCCTCGAATACATCGTTCATGTATCCGCAATTGTTGATCCTAAAGCGCGGCCCTACCGCTTTTTCTGTATCTCCTTTTCCCTGCCTCTTTTGTTCCAAACCCTTTATTTCCAGCTCCTTTTCCCCTGCCGTTGCCGGCTCTTCCTTTTGGGGTCCCCCGGTCAGTATTTTTTTCAGCGTTTCCATACTCGTATAATGAACCAGGTTCGGGGTACGCTCTTTGTCTTTCGTACTGAAACAGCAGTCTTCCTTAAGCGCCTTGATCGGCTTATACATGGCAAGGAGAAGCGCACAAAACCTTCCCCTCTGTGCAGCGGTAAAAAACCGGAATTTACTGTTATCCCTCAGGGTGTTGAACACCCTTGCCCCACGCTCCTCATAAATAGTTATATAGCTGAACGAACGGTACAGTTGATCCAGCAGGCGTTTTGCCTTGGCACACCCTTCTTCTCCCTTCTCATCCTGCCCTATTGCTCTGCCAAAATCCAATAGCCATTCCGCCAGCGCAATCGCCGCCTTTAATGAAATTTTATAATTTGCCGGAAAGTTGAGCAAGAACCGCTCCAGATCACGCTTGCTCTTCAGTAAGTATTCTATCTGCTGCTTTGTTACCTCAAAACCGTCCTCAAACAGCCCTCCTGCTTTTTCCAGTTGCCCTACGGCCTTCAGCTTATTATTCAATTCTTTGATACGGCCTTCTTTCGACCGATACAGACTTTGCAGCTTTGTCAGACTAATGATATAGACAGAGATACGCTCCACTTCATTTCTATATTTGGCCTTATTCCCCATACCTTGCTCATTTAACAGGTCGTACCGCGGCGGAAATGCCTCCGCTAGCCTACAGGCCTTTTGGAAATAAGGGAAAGCCTTTAAAAGTGCCTGACTTTGCTTTTCTTTGGATATATTCAGGCACAGGTCAGCCTCCTCATCCGTAATTTGCTTTGCTCCGGGTTCTATTCCGGTACAAAGCGTATAGTATCCCTTCAAAAGGTTCGTTTCTGGATTCCACTCATACCGGATAGACTCTTTGGGGTTATCCTGTACAGAAAAGCAGGCATCCATATAGCAAAAAAGTCTTCTGGCTGTTTCAACTTTTTCTTTTATATCGGACTTTTCTTCGCTTTCTTCGTCATTAATGGAAAAGATGCAGCAGGATGCATAATTATTTAGTCCCATGATACGGCGTTGTTGTTTTACCTTCTCCAGTCCAAAACTGGGGTTCTCAAAAGAACCTCCATCACCAAACATATTTTTATAGATATTAACTGCCTCTTCATAGGCCCCCCGCTGCATACAGCAGTAACCCAGGTCAATCTCAACCCGGGCATCCGTTTCCGCGTCCGTTCCTCCTTCTACTCCCTGGCTTTTCCTGCTCTTTTGGGCGACTGCCAGTTCATTATGAAGCTGCCTTAATATTTTCTCTGCTTTGGAAAATTCCGCCCGAGACATATAACAGTTGGCTAAAAGATATCTGGCCTTTAACCCAAGCGTTCCCAATCGGATATAACGCATCTCCTTTTTGTTCGCCTCCAGCAGCTTCGTAAATATCTCAATCGCCTCATCATATTTCCCACAGCGCAGGGCAGCAAGCCCCTTCAGGAATTGGAGCTGGCAGTTTGCTTCCGCTTCCTCTGTCTTAATAGGGTAATCGCCAACCTTATCCTTAAGGATACGCAGCAATTCAGGCTCCTGCTGATACAGGCAATGCCATTTAACCATTTCCGCTTTGGATTTCAGATGCCCGCTCTCGGCAGAGTTTTTTAACTCATCTATAAATTTCGGAAGAGTGAATGGTTTTCGTGTCTGCGATGTGGCCCCATGAAGGCCGGGCCCATATTCATTTCCATCTATATCTATTACAATTTCGCTGATCGGAGGCTCCTTACTGCTGACGGCATTTTGGAACTTAATATATTTCCTGAGGCTGCTTGAAATTGTGATCAGGGCATCAATATTATGTCCCAATCCATCCAGCTCCCGCGACCATTGGTCGGCAATAGACGCGATCGCTATCGCCCCTTCATAATTATCCACTAAATGCAGATCCCGCCGTATCCTGGCAAGCTCCAGCAAAACCAGAAGGAAGTACCTCCTCCTGTCATATTCATTCAACTCATCATATTTTTCAAAGGATTCCTTCTTTAGTCCCGGCAGATCATCGTCCTTCTCCAGAAGCCGCTCATCCGTTATATCAAAGCGTTTTTCCCTGCCGGAAATTATCTTATCTACCTTTTCAAGCAATGTCGCTATTGTGTCTGTCCCCGTTTCCCGGTTCTTCCCCTTATGGAATGCCGAATCCTTTTCCTGCAGCCTGCTTTTCAGACAGCCGTAAAAAAACAATATCTCCCTTTCGGAAGCTTCCACCTGGTACTTCCTTCTGTGGATTTTGGCAATATTAATGATTGCATCCATCCAGATCAGGGCATATTGTCTTTTCTGCTTGGGATTGTCCGTATGCCCATACTCTTCTTCTATACGGTATCTGACCTGCTTAAATTCATCAAGTGCGGCATCAAAATCACTTCTACGATTTTTGCGTGCATAGTCGCGGTAATACTTCGCCAGGTTAAGCTTGGCCAGACGCAGGTACAGATCGGCCTGTACCTTTTTTTCTGCGGTAGCCAAATCCCGCAGCGCTGCAACCAGGTTCTTCCCATGCCAGAGGATTTCGATCCCTTTATTTCCCCAGTCATCCGATTCTTCCAAATCAAAGCTTTCATAATAGCATTGCGATATCCTCAAACAAAGATTTCCCCGCACCAGATGATACAGTGCCAGCTTTATTGCAAGGGAATACTGCTGATCTGCATTTTCCGTATCTATCAGCGTTTTGCAGAATATTTCACTTTTGTCTGCGGTTAATTTTTTATATTGCTGTTCAATATCATGCCATAGCAGCTTCAGAACCCGAAGCCGTAAATGCTCTTTCTTAAAACCAGGTTCATTTTTATTGAGGGTAGAAACAATTTTTTCCTTATTGACTTCAAAGTAAGTTAGTAAATTTTTTAACTGCTCATCACTTTGATCCAGCCTTTTGTCATAAATAATATCTGTGATGTCATAGTAAGCTTTTAAGGTTCCTTCATCCTCTCCCTCCGTCGAACAATATACATATTTCCCGAGCAGATCGCTTAAAGAACTTTCATCATAAGGGAAGAAAAAGTGCTTCATGGATTCCATCTCCTTTTTATCATTTTGTATTTGAAAAAGTATCTTATAAAAGATATTATATCACCGTTTTTTCAAAAAGACTGTCCAAAAATGGAAGAGATATTTTAACATTTTGAATAATGTCAAATATGGCTGCGACCATCCGAGATTCTTTCTACAGTATTCAGAAAATCAGTATACGCTGCCAAACTCCCGTTACGGAAAATCTCTTCTGCTTTATAAGAAAAATTACCATTCCAATGAGAACAACGCTTGATTTTTAATGGACTTTATATTTGAAATGTGGTATAGTGATAAGACATGAAACCTATTGAAATGAAATTCTAAGAAAGAATCCAAACTGACAGCATTTCTCAAAAGCAAAGGCGGCTTACAGATGGGTATTATTATTTATTGCGCACGTACCCGCATGAACGGGCAATAAAAAGCAGTTTCATAGACTCACAGCAAATGGGTTTTTTTTGTGCGCAAATAAATAGAGTAATCGTCTAAGCAGTCTGTCCGGGCCGCAAATCCGTAATGTATTTTTATAGCAGGCAAAACTCGTTTGCAGAGTTGCTCCCTTAGAGCAGCTCTTTGTAGCATGTCCTGCTTTTTTATTGCCTTCTTATCCCTATTTAAGCTTTTCACCCAAATACCACAAGGAGGCACACCATGCAAAAAAACATTCAGAAAAACCAGGACTACCGCAAGCATCTGCACACTTCCCAAAATTTCCTAACAGGCAGGGCGCTGATCCAAAAAATACTCAATCTCAGCAGCATAGACCATAGCGACACTGTAGTGGAGATCGGTACCGGAAAGGGCCATCTCACCCAGGCGCTGTGCCAGAGGTGCCGCCATGTGGATTCCATAGAGCTGGATCGAAAGCTCTTTGAATACGCAGGGACGAAGCTGTCCCATCTGGATAATCTGAGTCTCATCCATGGGGATTTTCTAAAATACCCCCTGCCCGTGAAAGGCAGCTATAAGGTTTTTGCCAATATTCCCTACTTTATCACCACCCAAATCGTGGATAAACTCACCCTGGCTCCCAATCCACCCTCAGAAATCTGGCTTGTCATGGAAAAAGGAGCGGGAAAGAGATTTGCAGGAATCCCCCGGGAAAACCTTAAGTCTCTCCTGCTTAAGGTAGGCTGGGAGCCGGAGATCCTCTTTCATTTTCGCAGGGAGGATTTTCACCCCATGCCCTCTGTGGATTCCGTTCTGCTTCATTTGCGGCAAAAATCCGTCCCCGACCTTCCAAAGAGCAGTCTCCCAGCCTTCCAGCGTTTCATCCGTCACTCTATGAAATACGGCCTGTGGGGCAGGCAGGGATTGCTTACCCAAAAACAGGCAGCCACTGCCTTAAAGCTGGCAGGGCTGCCCTTCGACTGTGAAAGCGGTATTACCCTTTATATCCAATGGCTCTGCTTGTTTCGATGCTATCAGCGCTTTTGCCGCTGATATGCATACGGATCTTCCTGTCCGTTCTCCACAATCGCCTCAATGGCAGCCGTCACCGCCTCCACCATCATTTCCAAAGACATGGAGGGCATATTCCTTTTGTCCAGAGTCTGCTCCGGTAAATAGGGAATATGAATAAATCCGCTGCGTTTTTGCGGGTATCTGACAGCGATCATGTGACAGACCCCATAAGTCACATGGTTACACACAAAGGTACCCGCCGTGTTGGATACACAGGCCGGGATATTCCTCTCCCGGATCCTGGCTACCATGGCCTTGATTGGTACCTTTACAAAATAGGCGTCCGGACCTTTGGGACAGATGGGCTCATCCACAAACTGATTCCCCTCGTTATCCGCAATCCGGAAGTCATCCACATTGATCCCGATGCGCTCCACAGAAATCTCCGCTCTCCCTCCTGCCTGACCGATGGAGAGCACCACGTCAGGATCGTATTCCTCAATGGCTTTTTCCACCGCCCTCAGCGACTTATGGCACACCGTAGGAATTTCCAGCCTGATGATTTCTGCGCCTGCAATCACATCGGGCAGCCTTTTTACTGTTTCAATGGAAGGATTGATCTTCTCTCCCCCAAAGGCATCAAAACCTGTTACCAGTATCTTCATTCTTAACCCCTTTCCTGTCTTTCCATCCCCTGAAAAACCACCTGTGCTTACTGGGGCTTCTTACTCAGCAGCTCATCCGATACCTGCTCCAGCTTTTCCGCCTTGTGATACCGGTCGGCAAGGGAACTCTTATCGCTCCCCTGCCTGGAATGGCCGCTAAAAGCCAGCTTCAGCAAAAGCGGTGTCAACACGGCGCAGCCCACCACCATAATGACAATAGGCGTCATCAGCGCCTGGGAGAGAATCCCCATGGACAATCCTCTGTTTGCCACGATCAGGGCCACCTCGCCACGGCAGGCCATCCCGGTTCCCACCTGGATACACTCTCTCGTATGAAAGCCGCAGACCTTAGCTCCCAATCCACAGCCAATGACTTTGGACAGGATAGCGGTTGCCAAAAGCAGCAAGGAAAATGCCACAAGGCTTCCCGTAAGGTCAGGAAGCTCTACCTTGATGCCGATACCTGCAAAGAACACCGGTGTCAGGAGCAGGTAGCTCAGGGGCTCGAATTTGGAGCGAATGTAATCGGCCTTAGAGGTACATGCCACCACCAGTCCGGCCACAAAAGCGCCGATAATATCCGCCACGCCAAAAAATTCCTCCGCGCAATAAGCCAGCAGCAGACAGATCACAAAAGCAAACACCGGATATCTCCTGAGATTTTTCTGGTGGGCGTGGTTGATCAGCCAGCGGAAGATCCAAATCCCTCCAAAGGCTGCCGCCACTGCAAAGACAAAAAACAGCACAATCTTCAAAAGAACCAGCACCAGCCCGCTGCCATTCCCGGCCATGCTGGCTACCACCGTCAACGCCACCAGACCCAGCACATCATCAATCAGGGCGGCGGCTAAGATGGTACTGCCTACCCGGGTGTCCAGACATCCCAGCTCCTTTAGCGTCTCAACCGTAATACTCACGGAAGTGGCGGTAAGAACCGTGCCCAGAAAAATATTTTCCAAAAGGGTATTGTCCCTAAGCCAGCCAACGCGCCCGGCAAGATACCCAAAGCCCGCACCCATAGCCATGGGCACCAGCACGCCGCACAGCGCCACCAGAAAGCCGGACTTTCCGGCACTTTTTAATTCCCGCAGGTCAGTACCCATACCGGCGGTAAAGAGAATCACAATCACTCCCAGCTCACTGAGTCTTGACAAAAACTCCGTTTCCGACAAAACATTGAGCATGGCAGGCCCCAGCACAAGCCCGGCCAACAGGGCGCCCACCACCCGGGGCATCTGGAACTTGCCTGTAAAAATCCCAAGCAATTTCGTACCCAAAAGAATCAGCGCTAAATCCAGTAAATAATGATAAGACATCTCTGGTCTCCTCCCTTACCCTCTTTTTCCTAAAAATTAGCACTGTTTTTCTCTCTTTGCAAGAAACGCATTCCACAAAAAACATCCCGAAAACGAAAAAAATTTTGGAACCTTTTTCGTTTGCCTTATCTCACAGAACGAAAAATCCGCGCCTCATATCCCTCAAGCCTTCTTGCATTTACCGCTCTCTCCTTCCCTTTGCCCCACCTGGTATCATAAACCGCCTTCCACTGTCCTTTCAGTGCAAACCCGCGGCACGGCCTGGGACTTAGATTACAGTCCACCACATAAACCCGGCCCTTAAGCGCCCTGGCATATACAAAGCGGTTCTTTTTCCGGGAAAGCACACGGAAGGAACCGTACACAAAGGCTTTCTCCCTGTGCCGCAGATGAATCAGCTTCCGGTAAGCCTCCATTACCTCCCTCCTGGGCTCCTGGCTCAGTCCCTCATAGCAGGGCGGCACCTTTTTATTCCAGGGAAGGGGGACTCTGGCATGTTCTCTGGTTCCCGCAAGAATGCGGGCAAACACCCTCTCCTGCGGTTCCTTTTGAATATGCTCCCTATAATATCCCCTGGCCTCCACATCCGTAACCTGTTCCATGGAGATAAACCCATAATTGGCAAGCCCCATCTCATCCCCCTGGAAAATAAAGGGCGTCCCTTTCAGGGTAAGCTGCATCAGGGCCAGAAGTTTTGCAAGGGCGCTATGGCGGGAAACATCCTTGGTGATCTTGCTGATCATCCTGGGGTTGTCATGGTTATTGTAAAAAAGGGACATCCAGCAGTTATTGCCGTAGTGCTCCATCCAGTCAATCATATAGTCCCGGAAATAGTTCAGGTCATATTCATAGTCCTCAAACCGCACATGGCCCGGTGTCTCCAAATGGTCAAAGGAGAAGATCATATCCAGTTCCCCACGCTCCTGTGCGGTCACAAGCTGCGCCATTTTCATTCCAAGCCCCGGCGTCTCGCCTACAGAAAAAGCCTGATAAGGCTCGAAGGCCTTTTCCCTGATCTCCTTTAAATACTGGTGAAGCTTCGGCCCGTAAAAATAGTGCTCGATTCCGAAATACCCCATCAGCCTTCCGATCACCTCATTGCCCTGGGGCAGCCCTTCCTCCTTGGAAATATAGTTGATCACATCCATGCGGAAGCCGTCCACGCCTTTGGCAAGCCACCTGCCTATCATGCTGATGACCTCTTCCCGCACTCTGGGATTGTCCCAGTTTAAATCCATCTGCTTACCCGAAAAGAGATGGAGCGCCCAACTGCCTGACTCCTCCTCATATTTCCATGCCGGCCCCGAAAAAAAGGACGTCCAGTTGTTGGGCGGTGTGTGGCTGCCATCGTCCTTCTGAAAAAAGTAATAATCCCGATAGGGCGAACCCGGAGCCTTGGCCTGCCTGTACCACTCATGCTCGTCAGAGGTGTGGTTCACCACCAAATCCATGATCAGCCGCATTCCCCTTTTGTGTACCTCCGAAAGCAGACGGTCAAAATCCTCCATGGTACCGAACTCTTCCTGGATCTTGTCATAATCCCGGATATCATAGCCGTTGTCGTCATTGGGGGAATCATAAATGGGAGAGAGCCAAAGTGCGTCCACCCCCAGCTTTTTCAGGTAATCCAGCTTACAGATAATCCCATTCAGATCTCCCACACCGTCCCCGTTGCTGTCACAGAAACTTCTGGGATAAATCTGATAAAATACCGCCTCCTTCCACCATTTGGGGGTAATTTTGCCCTTGGACGGGCAAGGCTCATCCTTCTCATAATCCACCAGGTTCAGCAGGGCATCAAAAAAATCCATTCCCAGCTTCCTTTTCGTCAGATTGGCAATGGTGCGCAGCCTCAGCGAGGAAACCGCCCTGTTGGTGAGCGCCTTCTCCGGCAGCCCAAGCTGCAGCAATATCCTTGCCAGCGCATCATGCCCCACCGGATTGCGGTATAATTCCCCCACCGTGCTGTCATAAGTGATCCAATGTTCCTTTTTCCCCATAAATAATCTCTCCCTTTCCGCTACCTTTCATGCATAAGATGCATTCTGCCGGCCCCAATTTGCCAGGCCCTACTGTCCCTGCCTCTTTTTGACAAGCTCCGCGCAAATCCTGTCATACTCCTCTTCATCCAGCCTATATTTCCTCTTGTACAGGAAATAGGAGGCCAGCATCAGGGCGCAGGGGAGCACCGTCATGGCAAACAAAAGGCCCAGGCTCTGCCCGGAGGTAACGCCCCCGTACTGCCCTCCTGTATTTCCGAAGATCACTCCCGATATTTCTGTAAGCTTTTGCTCCTCGGAGATCAGCCCCTGGGCGCAGCGCTGCTCCAAGCCGGAGATCTGGTTGGTGTAACCGGTAACGCCAAAGACCAGATAGATGGCAGAGGTCAGGGCCACGATCAGCGCAGAGCTCATCTTGGTGATAAAGGGCCGCAGGGAGGTGATAATTCCCTCCTGCCTTGTGCCGAATTTATATTCGTTATATTCCACCGTATTCATAATGGAAATCATCATAATCAGATAAAAACCGTACTGTCCGAAATTAGAAAACATATATCCCAGCACCAGGATCCAGAACCTTACCATATTGGCCTCCGGGGTCAAAAGCGAGGCCAGCATCATTCCATAGCCCGCCACGGAAATCACCGCCATGATTCCCATCAGCCTCTTGCGGTGGATATGCCTGGAAATCAAGGGATAAAAAATCATCAGAACCCCTGTAGCCAGCATCCCCACCGTGTTAAACAAAGAGTACAGACCGCCGTTATAACCGAAGGTAAAATAGATGTAAGTGGAGCCGATGCCTCCGATTACCAGCCCGTTCCCCACCTGCTGCACCAGAAAAATTACCGCCACCCACACCAGCTGATCATTCCGGACAATGGTTTTTATGATCTGCTTGAAAGAAAACCTCTCCCTCTTCGCCGCCGTATTCACCTCCCGGCGTTCCCTTACCCCCAGCAGGGTAAACAGGATAAACAGCGGGGCAAGGATGGCGATAATCAGCGCCACTCTCCCGTAGGCTGCCGCGGTGCTGCCTCCCAGGGCTCCGGCCCCGGTGGTGAACAGAGGAATTAAAATGGCGGCCAGCGTGCCTCCGATTCCCGCAAACAATGTGGTTCTGGAGGTAAAACGATTCCGTGCGTCCGTATCCGATCCAAGGGCCGGAATCATACCCCAATAGGAAATATCGCTCATGGTATAGGTAATGCTGAAAGCAAAATACATCAGTGCAAAGAACCACACAAAAGGCCACCCCTGGAGACGGACATTAAACAGCAAAAAAATCACAACCGAGGTTGACACTCCTCCTGCCGCCAGCCAGGGCTTAAACTTTCCGAACCGGGAACGGGTTCTCTCGATCATATTTCCCATCACCGGGTCGTTGAGGGCATCAAAAGCCCGGGCCGCGATCATGATACCGGTAATGGCCGCAAGCTGCGCCGCGTCCAGCGAATGGGTAAAGAGCACGAAGGTCAGCAGATAGCTGTTCATCAGGCTGTATACCGCATCCCTTCCTATGGTTCCCAGAGGGAAAAAGATCAGATTTTTCTTGGTTATTTTTTCTTGATTCATAATGGCTCCTGTCTGCGCTTTTGCACCTGAAAAGAGAGCTCCTGTAAAAAAGAAAGTCCTCCCTATCCTACTCTGCACACGCCACCGTGTGATTTGAATAAGTATCCCATGTGGGTTCGTAGTCGGCAGTGGCCTGATTGCCCCACATATCCCAGCCCTCCCGTGTTCCTCTGGCAAAAAGCTCAATTCTTGGCCCCTGGCTGCATGCTTCAATAATAGGGATGATCTCGTCGGGCTTACGGCTGTGTTCCCGTTTCATTGCCCTGATGATATTAACCTGGGAGCGTGCCGCCTGCAGCGTTCTGTTGGGCGCGCTCTTTTTTTTGATCCCGAATAAAATCAATTCCGTAACATTCCTGAAATAAAATCCAACCCCTCTGCCGTCAGGGCCTCCGTCTTTCCTCACCTTTTCCCATACAAGATTCCCCTTGTATTCAAAGCCCCAGGCGTCCATAACCTCAAGTCCGTCCGGGAGCAGAGCATTCGGCACCCACAAGTATAAATGAGCTTTATCGCCTGTAATATCTGAGACCGGCAGCGCTTTGATATCCGAAATCGTCATTGTCTCATACCTGGTCAAACGTTTATGCTCCGGTGCCACCTTTCCTGTTCTGTTTTGAAACTGCCACGGCGGATCCGCATAAATCGTATTATATTTTTTCTCCTTCGTGAATTTCATTAAGTCTTCTATAGTACTCGCTAAATCTGCCATATTCTTCAACACATTCCTTTCCGATTCCTACAGCCAGAATGGGACAGCCTCCATTACGGCGTGAATCCAGTCTGTAACGCAGTTTACCCATCCATGTGGTACTTGCTCCGTATTTTTTTATTAACGGTTGACCGCTATCATCCTTTTCTCCTTTAAAAATGTCGTTAAGCGCTTCCGCCCTAGTCACAATAACGCCAACATCAATCAAACCGCAGTCAAAATAAGTCCTCATCGCCAGCAAATCCCGGTCGAATGTCTGGTCTTTGCTGTTCCACTCAAGGTCAAAGGCGACTCTGTTCTTTAAAAAATCTATATTGTGTCCGTCAATATATCCCTCAATTGTCTCAATCTCATAAGGCTCGTCTGCAAAACGTCCTCTTCGCTGAGCTGTCTGCCTGGGATATTTCTTCACAATCAGATCGCCGCTTATTCTGATCTCCCTCCACCCGCAGGGATATAATACGTCATCGAATTTTTTAGGTATGGGTGATTCGTTGCCGCCGGCCTTTTTTATATCCGCCAAAGTAAGCTTCAGTTTTCGCAGACAGTCTTGCAGTTCCCCCCATTCTGTGGGAAAGGCATTGTGAAGTATCTCTAATGCATGACCATAATTGTAAAACTCAAATTTTGTCAAGAGATCACTGTCTATGTATCAGAATAAACGCATGAACGGAATGAAAGAACATATCCCCCATTTATTTGGCCAGTTCGTCAATTGCATCCAGCATA
>ERZ808037.1170-NODE-1170-length-18554-cov-14.997889_pt1 | contig 18554 bp, 12 predicted proteins | sample MGYA00380190_ERZ808037 | MGnify/ENA primary metagenome ERZ808037 (study PRJEB31490, sample SAMN06133399) | mouse gut metagenome | isolation source: J9 | host: mice | place: China: Chengdu | collected 2015-05 ... | reverse complement strand
GGCCTGGAGACCGCCCAGAAGAACGCCAAGGACGGCATCAGCCTGGTGCAGACCGCCGAGGGCGCTCTGACCGAGGTCCACGATATGCTCAACCGTATGGTGGAGCTGGCCACCCAGTCCGCCAACGGCACCTACGACAACACCACCGACCGCGCCCAGATGCAGAAGGAGATCGACCAGCTGCGGGACGAGATCGACCGCATCGCCGACAGCTCCAACTTCAACGGCATCAAGCTGCTGAACGGCGATATGGACGGCGCGGCCAAGACCGGCACCTTTACCAACACCACCGTCACGCCTGTTGCGGACGGCGTTCAGAGCGCTAAGGCCACCCAGAAGGGCGAGTACTCCATTGACTTCAAGGACCTGAAGGTGACCGTTGCCAGCGCTGGTACTGCCACGCTCGAGTTCATGGGCGTGACCATGGCTGATATTACCCTTACTACCGGTGATGTTGGCAGTGAGCTCACTGCCGGGGACTTTACTTGGGTCTCTACGGTCACGGTCACGGCGGGCACTGAGACGATTACCTTTGCGATGACGGTTGACGGCGGCAAGGTGACCCTGAAGGGCTCCGCTGACCCGACCAAGCTTGAGGCCGATGCGTGGGCTTCTGCTACCCTTTCGGTGGCTGTTGGCACCGATACTGGCGCCATTACCATCAATAACGGCTTTGACTTGGCGGTCCACCACGCCGAGGAGCTGCAGTACGGCGATCCCTCCAAGCTGGCTCAGGGAAGCTTTAACCTGACCACCGGAGACATCGTGGACGGCGCGACCATCAAGATCGGCGACGAGACCTATTCCTTCAAGGTGGGCAAGGACGGCAAGGGCGGCGCCGGCACTGTCATCGACCTGTCCAACTACGAGAAGGGCGATGCCGCCATCGCCGACGCGGCCGCCAAGGCTTTGAGTAAGCAGTCCAACAGCAAGTTCGATATCACCGCCGACAATGGCGGCAAGGTAACGCTGACCGAGAAGGCCGGCAAGGTGAACTACAAGACCGACTGGGATCTCCATGGCACGGATGATGCCAACGGCACCGACGCCACCTGGAAGAACGCCGCCGGCGACAGCGTGGTGCAGATGGCTCCCCCCGTGGCCGGCACCGGCACCAGCCTGACCCTCCAGATCGGCGACACCGCCGACAGCTACAACCAGCTGAAGGTGGATATTGGCGATATGCACTGCAAGTCCCTGGGCATTGACAGCGGCAGTCTGAGCATTGCCGACCAGGCCAGCGCCCAGGCGGCCGTGGACAAGATCAAGGCCGCCATCAACAAGGTGTCCGACGTCCGTGGTACTCTGGGCGCCACCCAGAACCGTCTGGACCACACCATCAACAACCTGTCTGTGATGACCGAGAACATCCAGGACGCCGAGTCCACCATCCGCGACGTGGACGTGGCCGAGGAGATGATGGCCTACACCAAGAACAACATCCTGATTCAGTCCGCTCAGGCCATGCTGGCTCAGGCCAACCAGGTGCCTCAGGGCGTGCTGCAGCTCCTCCAGTAAGCGCCCGAGCCGTCGTGAGCAGCGCGGATGGATCGGAGCGAGGGCGAGCGCAGGGCCGCGCAGCGGCCCACAGACCAGCCCGAGTCGAAGGGAAGCCGCGCGTCGCGAACAGGCGAGGCGTGATAACGCCGCGCGAGTTGTTTTTGGCACAAACCGCATCAACCCAACCGGGGGCCGGGCTTTGCCCGGCCCCCTTTTTATGAATTCACACACGGAAAGGAAGCCGCGTTATGCAGACCATTGACATTGCCCGCCGGTGTGCGGAGCTGAATGCTGTCAACGATGCCAACAGCGCCTATGTCCTGGCCCTCCACCAGGGCGGGCTGACCCCGGAGGAGCGGATGGAGGCCGCCGTCTACCTGCTTCGCATGGGCGGGAACTATCGGATCGCCTATACCCAATTTGTCCAGCTCTACCACGAGGGGCAGTTCCAAGAGGAATGCCTGAATATTATGACCCAGGCGTTTTACCAGCCCAACGTGAAGCTGATAAAGTCGCGGTATGAAAAAAACTGCGCGGCGCTGGCGAAATACCCCTACCTCTTTCGGAGAGACTTTCCCAAATTTGAGGAGCTGCTCCTTCGGTTCTACCCCTTTGATGACAACGGCTATCTGCCCTTCAAGCCTGAACAGCAGGAATTTGGCGGATATGTGAATTATAATGACCCGGTGGTGAGCCGGAATTTTTTCAAGGACTTGGAAAATCCCATCCTGGCCCAGGATGTTTATTCTCAATATGAGCTGGAATACCTCTATGACAACGTGCGCCCCAGCGAGGATATCGGGAGGGAGAACCATCTGTATCTTCACTACGAGAGCTGGGAGACCTTCTGCGCCCATTTGCAGGTGCTGAATCTGCGGGACCTGCTGAAGCAGAAGAAGATTGTGTTTCTGTTTGGGGCGGAGCTTGACCGCTATCCCATTGATTTCAAAGAGCTGTATGGCATTGACTACAGCCAGTACCCGGTGAAGCCCATCGGTGTGAAGGACGTCCACCGGCTGATCTGGCACACCCAGCTCTCCTCCGACAACGGCGGCGACTTTTTCAACGAGGTGTTTGACAGCCACCCGAATCTGCTGTGTATGCCCTCCATCATGATGGACAATGTGGAAGAAATCATTCAATCGTATAGAACGTCCTTTGCCGACGCGGAGCAGGCGCTGGCGGAGGGAAGGAGTGCCACGGCCAGCAGCAAAACCATGGCAAAGCTGTTCTGGGACAAGGGCCGCACGGACAAGGACATCGTGGCGGGAATGTTCTTGGATCAGACGGACTACATGAAAAACCTGGACCACGGGGCCCGCATCGCCCCTGCTCTGTTTTTCCAGCCCCATTTCAACAATATGTACTACGATATGACCCACGATGAAAAGGGACATACCACGCTGTTGTGCGATCAATATGACAGAATACGAAATTCTTCTGTGTTCAAGGCGTTCAAATATGTCAAAACCTTTACCCCCATGCGTCGGATCACCACCAGCTATGCCGCGACGCTTCGCTGGATGATTGAGAAGCGCGACGCGCTCAAGGCAAAGGATGGGAGCAAAACCGTCATCCCTGACATGGTGATGAACCGGGTGCTGAACCGCAGTTTTATGATCGACCCGGAGGACAGGCTGTATAGGGACAGCGTGCTGGTGCGGTTTGAGGACGGCAAGACCAACCCCCGGGCCACCTTCACCGCCCTGGCGGCATTTTTGGACATCCCCTACACTGAGAGCATGACCTACTGCTCGGAAAAGGGGATTCACGACGTGGAGACGGCAGAGGGCAATGTGGTGGGCTTTGACACCGCCACGGTGTATCGCACCTATGACGATTACGCCACCGATGAAGAACGGGCCTACATTGAGTTCTGTCTGCGGGACGCTTACGAATTCTACGGCTACGACCTCCACTATTATGACGGCGAGCCTGTGGACGAGGAACGGGTGAAGCAGTGGCTGGAGGGCTTTGCGAACATCAACAGATGTATAGCGGAGTCCTGGAAAAATAACATTTTGCCTGATGCCCATGTGCACATCAATGGGGGTGCTGTAGAGACCAACTTGGACGATGCGGTACGTGAACAAGTGACGGAAAATATCCGGGAAAAAAACGACACAGCGCGGCTGAAGCTGGCCGTCCGCCTCATGGGACAGCTCTACTTCATGAACAAGAACGGCCAGCCCCTGCGGATGATGCCCAAGCTTGAGCTGGACCCTGCGCTGCTGGACCAGCCGCTGTACCACTGAGGAGAGAACATGGAAAAGGGAACCGTATATTTTTTCACCGGCCTGGCCGGTGCAGGCAAAACCACCATCGGGGGGCTGTTTTACCGGCGGCTCAAGGCGAAAAAGCCCAACGTCTTCTGCATGGACGGCGACGCCATGGACGGCGTGTTTGAGCGCACGGGCTACTCCACCACCGCCCGGCTGAAGGACGCAAAGGCGGAGTTCCGTCTGTGCCGGGCCCTGGCCGAGCAGGGAATCGACGTGGTGATGTGCTCCATCTCCATGTACGATGAGATCCGGGACTGGAACCGGGCTAATATCGACAATTACAGGGAGATTTACATCAAGGTCACCCGGGACACCCTCTACCGCCGGGATCAGAAAAAGCTCTATTCCTCCGGCGCGAAGGAGGTCGTGGGGGTGGACCTGCCCTGGGACGAGCCCAAGACCCCCGACGCCGTGGTGGAAAACGACGGGCAGGAGACGCCTGAGGCCATCGTGGCCCGGCTGGAAAAGCAATTCGGCCTGACGTGAGGGGGGAGTGCTCGATGCCGCACACACTGACCAGACCGCAGTTTGAAATGCTGCTGGAGCTGCTCGCTCCCATTGGCGGCCCCGCCCCCGCGCCGAACACCGCCGCGGCCCGGGAGCTGGAGGCGATGGGGCTGCTCTCCGGCGGCGGGCCCACCCCGGCGGGACGGGCGGCTATGGAGCCCTACCGCGTGAAGCGGGCGGTATTTCTGGCCGCCGGCTTCGGCAGCCGCCTGGCCCCCATCACCTTTAACACCCCCAAGCCCCTGGTGCGGGTCCATGGCAAGCGCATCATTGACAGCCTGCTGGATGCCTGCCTGGGGGCCGGAATCGAAGAAATCTACCTGGTCCGGGGCTACCTGGCGGAGCAGTTTGACCAGCTGCTCTACCAGTATCCCATGATCCGCTTTCTGGAAAACCCCATCTACAACGAGACCAACAACATCTCCTCCGCCCTGTGCGCCCGGCATCTGCTGTCCAGTGCCTATGTGCTGGAGGCCGATCTGGTGCTGTCAAACCCGCAGCTCATCCGGCCTTATCAGTATGTGTCCAACTTTTTGGCCATTCCCAAGGCGCAGACGGATGACTGGTGCTTTGAGGTGTCCGGCGGCGTAATCACGGAGGAGAAGATCGGCGGCGAGGACTGCTGGCAGATGGTGGGCATCTCCTATTGGGACGGGCCGGACGGGGAGAAGCTGGCCCGGGATTTGCCGGAGGTCTACCAGCAGCCCGGCGGACGGGAGCGCTATTGGGAGCAGGTGCCATTGGTGTTCCGCCGGGAGAACTACCGGGTGGAAGTCCGCCTCTGCCGGGACGGGGACGTCACCGAGATTGACACCTTCCGCGAATTGAAGGCCTACGACAAAAGCTATGACATTGGCTGAACCAGGAGGAATCTGCATGGATATCAAACGGAATATTCTCCTCAACCCGGGGCCCGCCACCACCACGGACACCGTGAAGCTGGCCCAGGTTGTGCCGGACATCTGTCCGCGGGAGAGGGAGTTCGCCGCCCAGATGGCGGGCCTGCGGGAGGATCTGGTCCGGGTGGTCCACGGCGACCTGGAAAAGCATACCGCGGTGCTGTTCTGCGGCTCCGGCACGCTGTGCATGGACGTGTGTCTCAACTCCCTCCTGCCGGAGGGCAGGCGGGCGCTGATCGTCAACAACGGCGCCTACAGCGCCCGGGCGGCGGATATCTGCCGGCACTACGGCCTGCCGCATATTGATTTGAAATTCCCGTATAACCAGCCCCCCTGCCTGGAGGAGATTGAGCGGACGCTCCGGGAGAACCCGGACATCGCTCTGGTATATACCACCCACAATGAAACCGGCACCGGCCTGCTCAATCCCATCGGAGAGATCGGGGCGCTGGCCCATCGGTATGGCGCGATTTCCGTTGTGGACACCATCAGCACGTATGCCATGCGGCCCATTGAAATCGAGGCGGAAAACATGGACGTCTGCATGGCCTCCGCCCAGAAGGGGCTGATGGCCATGACGGGGCTGTCCTTTGTCATCGGGCGGCGGGATATCATCGAGGCCTCCAGGGACTACCCCCGCCGCTCCTACTACGCCAACCTGTTCCGCCAGTATGACTGCTTTGAGCGCACCGGCGAGATGGAGTTCACCCCCCCGGTGCAGACGGTGTACGCCGCCATCCAGGCCATGAGGGAGTACTGGGCGGAGGGGGAGCGGGCCAAGTGGGAACGCCACACCCGGGCCTTTGAGGCCATCCACGTGGGGCTGGAGGCCCTGGGCTTCCGGGAGACCATCCGCCGGGACTGGCAGGCGGGCCTTGTGGCGGCAGTGCGCAATCCAGACGATCCCAGCTGGGATTTTCAGAAGGTGCACGACTACTGCTATGCTCGGGGCTTTACCATCTACCCCGGCAAGGTGGGCACGGCGGGCACTTTCCGCCTGTGCGCCCTGGGGGCCATCGACGCGCCGGACGTGGAGGCCTTTTTCCAGGTGTTCCGTCAGGCCTTGGACCAGTGCGGCGTGGCTGTGCCCGTTCGGTACGGCGATTGAGGGGGGAGCGCGATGAAAACCGTATATACCTGCTTCTGCACCGAGGTCATCCATGAAGGACATCTGAACATCATCCGGGAGGCCCAGCGCTATGGCCAGGTCATCGTGGGCGCGCTGTCCGACCGGGCGCTGATCCGCTACAACCGCTTTCCCACCATCTCCCAGGAGGAGCGGGTTCGGCTCTACCGCCGGCTGGAGGGGGTTAACAATGTCGTCATTCAGGACGATATCTTTTATGAGGACATACTCTCGCTGATCCGCCCGGACTACGTTGTCCACGGCGACAACTGGAAAACGGGGCCGGAGTCGGCCATCCGCGCCCGGGTGCTGCAAAGGCTGGAGGACATGGGGGGCACCCTGATTGAGGTGCCCTATACCAGCAGCGAGCAGGTCAGAAAGGTGGACCGGCAGCTGCGGGAAAAGCTGGCCATGCCGGAATACCGCCGCCGCCGGCTGCGCCAGCTCATCGGGCTGTGCCCGGTGGTGAAGGCCATCGAGACCCACAGCGGCCTGACAGGCCTGATCGCGGAAAAGACCGTGGTGGCGCAGGACGGCCGGTTGGACCAGTTCGACGCCATGTGGGTGAGCAGCCTGTGCGACAGCACGGCGAAGGGCAAGCCGGACATTGAGCTGGTGGATCTGTCCTCCCGGCTGCGCACCATTGACGATATCATGGAGGTTACCACCAAGCCCATCATCCTGGATGGGGATACGGGAGGGCTGGCGGAGCACTTTGTGTACAATGTGCGCACACTGGAGCGCATGGGTGTGTCCGCCGTGATTATTGAGGACAAGAAGGGCCTGAAGAAGAACAGCCTGTTCGGCACCGAGGTGGAGCAGACGCAGGATGATATTCAGAGCTTCAGTGAAAAAATCCGCGCCGGGAAGCGGGCCCAGCTCACCGACGACTTCATGATCATCGCCCGTATCGAGAGCCTGATCCTGGAGCGGGGGATGGAGGACGCGCTGGAGCGGGCCGAAGCCTTTACAAAAGCGGGCGCGGATGGTATCATGATCCACAGCCGCAAAAAGGACCCCGCCGAAATTTTGGAGTTCTGCGACCGCTTCCGGCAGGGGGACAAGACCACCCCCATTGTGGTGGTTCCCACCTCCTTCAACGCCATCACGGAGGAGGAGCTGGCCGCCCATGGGGTGAACATCGTCATCTATGCCAACCAGCTCACCCGCAGCGCGTTTCCCGCCATGCAGAAAACGGCGGAGGACATCCTGCGCTGCCACCGGGCCAAGGAGGTGGATGAGCGGCTGCTGCCCATCAAGGAGATCATTACCCTGATTGATGAGCTGTAAAACAGACAGAGGGAGGGCTTGCCTTTGAAGATCGAAGATTTTGTGGGGCTTTTGGGGGCGGATTTTTACGCCGGCGTGCCGGATTCCCAGCTGAAGGCGCTGTGTAATTATCTGATGGACCGATATGGCTCCGACCCCGCCCACCACATCATCGCGGCCAACGAGGGGAACGCCGCGGCGCTGGCGGCGGGGTATCACCTGGCCACGGGAAAGGTGCCGGTGGTGTACCTGCAAAACAGCGGGCTGGGGAATATCATCAACCCGGCGGCCTCCCTGCTGAATGAGAAGGTATACGGCATCCCCTGCCTGTTCATTGTGGGCTGGCGGGGGGAGCCGGGGGTGCACGACGAGCCCCAGCATGTGTTCCAGGGGGAGATCACCCTGCCTCTGCTGGAAAATCTGGATATCCCCGCCTTTGTCATCGGCAAAACCACCACGGAGGATCAGGTAAAGGCCAGGCTGGACGGGTACCGCGCCCTGCTGGCCCAGGGCAGGCAGGCGGCGTTTGTGGTGCGCAAGGGCGCGCTGGAGTACAGCGGGAAGACCGTTTACGGCAATGCCCATCCCATGGCGCGAGAGGAGGCGATTGGGCAGGTCCTGGCGGCCGCCGGGGACGACCCGGTGGTGTCCACCACAGGCAAGGCCAGCCGGGAGGTGTACGAGCTGCGGGAGGGCCGGGGTCAGGGCCATGGCCGCGACTTCCTCACCGTGGGCTCCATGGGCCACAGCTCGTCCATCGCGCTGGGCATCGCCCTGCAAAGGCCGGAGCGCCGGGTGTGGTGCCTGGACGGGGACGGCGCGGCGCTGATGCACCTGGGGGCCATGGCCCTCATTGGGTCCAGCAGACCCGCCAACCTGGTCCATATTGTGCTGAACAACGAGGCCCACGAGTCCGTGGGCGGCCTGCCCACCGTGGCGGGCCTGCTGGACCTGCCCGCCATCGCCCGGGCCTGCGGCTACCCCGGCGCGGTGTCCGTGAACAGCCGGTCAGAGCTGGAACGGGCGCTGGCGGCGGCGAAGGAGGCCAAACAGCTCACCCTCATCGAGGTGAAGTGCGCCCTGGGGGCCCGGGACGACCTGGGCCGGCCCACCACCACCCCGCAGGAGAACAAGGCGGCCTTCATGGCCGCGCTGGAGAGCCAGGCATGAGCGTGCTGTGCGACCTCCACACCCACACCGCCGCCTCGGACGGGCAGTACCTGCCCAGGCAGCTGGTGGAGCTGGCGGGGGAGAAGGGGCTGCAGGTGCTGGCCGTTACCGACCATGACACCATCGCCGGGGTGGACGAGGCCATGGCCGCCGGGGCGGAGCTGGGCCTGCGCGTCATCCGGGGGGTGGAGCTGAGCGCCAGGGAGCACCCCAATTTTCATATCCTGGGCTACGGATTCCGGGACGGGGAAACCGAGCTGGCCCGGCTGTGCGAGAAATTCCGGGCGGGCCGGGATGACCGGAAATATAGGATTGTGGACTTTCTGCGCCAAAGGGGCGTGGACATCAACCTGGCGGAGGTGGAGGAGCTGGCGGGGGGCGAGGTCATCGCACGGCCCCACTTCGCCCAGGTGATGGTGCGGCGGGGGTATGCTGCCACAAACCGGGAGGCCTTTGACCGCTACCTGGATACGGAGGAGTTCCGGCAGACGGTAAAGCGGTTCAAGGCGGACGCCCGCACCTGTGTGGAGGCCATCCATGCCGCCGGCGGGAAGGCGTCCCTGGCCCACCCCTACCAGATGGGATTGGGGGAGGACGAGCTGGAGGCGCTGGTGAAGCGGCTCAAGGGCTGGGGGCTGGACGCCATTGAGTGCCATTATCCGAAGTACACCCCGGAACAGCAGGCGTGGTATCTCCATCTGGCGGAAAAGTACCGGCTCCACGCCACCGGCGGCAGTGACTTTCACGGGGAACGGGTGAAGCCGGATATCCAGCTGGCGGCGCTGGATTTGGAGCTGGAGTGGCTGCTGGAGCGCTGAAATAGGAGGGACCCGGTCTGACTGGCGGTCAGACCGGGTCCTTTGTGCTGACGGTGAAGCCTGCGGCTTGTACGGCACTTACGCGCCGCACAGGCTGAACAGAAGCATGGACTTCTGTTCAGCCGCCTCAGCCATAGCAGCCCCCGCCGATGAACTCCCGCATCAGGGAGGTTTTGGGGATGTTGTCCGCTGGAATGGGCAGGAAATAGTTCAGGAACTTCAGCAGCCGCTTGGCCTCTATGTACTCCTCGCTGTCCCGGGGGACGCCGAAGAGCAGGGGCTGCACGTAGGGCTTCAGCAGGGCCGTCTCATAGATCAGCGCCGAGTTGAAGATCATGTCCGCGTTGTCCTGGAAGGGGAAGATGTTGTTCTCCTCCCCCCGCCGAACGGAGGGCCACATTTTGATGGTGGCCTGGGCGCTGTAGCCCCGGGTCCGGGCGTCCCGCTCGATCCGCCGCAGCAGGCGGGCGTCGGTGGTGGGGATGCGGTTGTGGTCGTCCACGTTCAGTGTGGTGAGGCAGCTGATGTAGATCTTATACTTGCTCTCCCGGGGCAGGGTGTAGGTGAACTGGTCGTTGAGGCAGTGGATGCCCTCGATCACCAGCACGTCCCCCTCACCCAGGGTGAGGAGGTTTCCGTTATACTCCCGGGCGCCCCGCTTGAAGTTGTAGGTGGGCATATCCACCGTCTCGCCGCTGAGCAGCCGGGCCATGTCCCGGTTGAACTGCTCCACATCCATGGCCCCCAGGCCCTCAAAGTCGTACTGGCCGTTTTCGTCCCGGGGGGTGTCCTCCCGGTTTTTGAAATAGTTGTCGGTGGCGATGGCGTGGGGCCGCAGGCCGCAGGCCCGCAGCTGGGTGGACAGCCGGTGGGAGAAGGTGGTCTTGCCGGAGGAGGAGGGCCCCGCGATCATGACAAAGCGCACCTTGGGGCCGGCGGCGATCTGGGCGGCGATGTCGCCGATCTTTTTCTCCATCATGGCCTCGTGGGCCAGGACCAGCGGCGTGGCGCCCCCCTGGGAGATGACGGTGTTCAGCTCCGCCACGTTGGAGGCGCTGAGCGCCTGGGAGCGCAGGGTGGAGGCGTACAGCTCCCGGAACACCTTTTTGGAGGGCCGGAAGTCCCCCAGCTGATTGGGGCTCTTCTGGGTGGGCAGGCGCAGGACGAAGCCGTTTTCAAACAGCTCCAGACCGAAGCACCGAATATAGCCGGTGTCCGGCACCATATAGCCGTAGAAGTAGTCCACGAAGCCGTCCAGAGAGTAGACGTTGACGTGGGAGTTGATCCGGAAGCTGAGCAGCTGGGCCTTGTGGACCAGCTTGGCCTGGCGGAAGAGCTCCATGGCGTCATCGGTGCTGACAGAGCGCTTCTCAATGGGCAGAGCCTGGGCGGACAGCTCCCGCATCCGGGCCTCCACCCGGTCCAGCAGGGCCTGGTCCAGGGTGAAGCTGCCCCGGGCGAGGAAAAAGAGGGCGCTGCTGAGGGAGTACTCCACCGAGATGCGTTCCATGTTCTCCGCGCCCACCACATCGTAAAACGCCTTGAGCATCAGAAAGACCGCGCTGCGCTCATAGGTCTGAATGCCCGGCCTGTCTTGGGCGGTGACCATCTTCAGGGTGCAGTCCCGGTCCAGAACCTTGTGGAGCTCGCAGAGCTTCCCGTTCTGGTTGACCAGCAGAATGTCGCAGGAATAGCGGTCCTGAAAATCCGCCGCAATGGCGCGGTAGGGGGTTTTGTGGGGATAGGCGTACTGCGCCCCATCCACAGTGACCTGTATCATTCTCTTTTCTTCCATCGGATGGCCTCCTCTATGTTTCGTTGCCGTGGGAGAGGCGCCGGCTGGCCGGACCCTCCCCGGGCCCATATGTATCATACGATATTTTCCCGAAAAATACAAGAAACTTGAGGCCGATTTGGCAGCCCGATTTATGCCCCGAACAGCTCCGCCAATATGCCGCTGACCTTTTCTGCGCCTGCCGCGCTGAGGTGGTCCGTGTCCATAAAATCCGACGGAGTGAACAGACCCTCCGCCTGGTTGAAGTCCACAAAGTGGACATCCTCCGGCACAGCGTCCAGCAGCTCCAGCACCCCCGCCCTCATGTCCGGCAGGATGAAGCGGTTATACTCCGGTGAGAACGGCGTGATCACCACGATGGGCTGTACGTCATGCCGGTACAGGAAGCGCACAAATTCCGTCAGGATCTGCTTGTTCTCCTCCAGACTGTCCCTGTGCTGAAACAGTTTGTTGTGGTCCGCCGCCCGGGCCGCGCCCATGGCAGTGCGCTCCGCCTGGGATACCTGCGCCCAGGTGCGGCCCTTCAGGTCGAACAGGGTCCCGCGGGGCCGGATCTCGGAATAGTAGGTGCCGTATTCCAGCAGCTTTTGCGCCGCCGCCTGCTGGCAGAGGGCCTTCACGGGCTCGGGAATCTCCCCGAGCCCATCCCATTGGGAGCCGCTGTGGGGCGGCTCCCAATGATGGCCATCTTGAAAAATCGGGTAGTAGACGTTGGCGATCATGGTCTCCCGGGAGATCTTGCTTCGGGACAGGTCCTGGTAGGCAATGTAGTAGCCCATGACGATGAAGCACCGGGCAAAGCGCCCCGCCGCCCGCTCCAGCACCCGGCGGGCGCACAGGAAGTCATAATAGAGGTCCTGGGAGTGCATGGAGCAGTTGAAGGCGCTGTTCCAGCAGTTCTCCTGGATACCGTTGAGGGCGTGAGAGGAGCCGGTGATCAGGGTGGAGCCGGAGACCTGGGTGTTTGCCGCCTGCTCCAGCATGGTGTGGAGCCATAAGTAGTCGTAGCTGCGCAGTATAAGCTGTTGGCTTATCTGCAGAACCTGGTCCAGGTTAATGCTCTTCTTTCTCATCATTTTTCAGCGAATATGCGCAGGATTACGGGATCTGCTGTGTGAAGCGGCGCAAATCCTTTTGACTTCAGCGTGCGGATATGTTTAAAACCCAGCCCATCAAGCTGCGCTTCCAGTTCCTCAGGAACAATGAAACGGCGGTAATGTCCATCCACAGCCCATTCGGTTTTGGAAATTCTCTCCCCCACACCACATAGTTCGTCTTCTACACACCGCGTTTCGATCAAGAGCAGGCCTCCGCTCCGAAGAGAGTGCAGACAATGCTCCAACAGCTGGGACTGCTCGCTTTCTGTCAGGGCATGAATAAAAAAGCGGGAATATATATAGTCAAAGGCATCTTCGGCAAAAACTGATGACGTAAGAACATTGTCACAGACGGCTCGAATACATGGCGCTCTGCTTTTTAAGCCGGCAATTGCTTTTTGGCTTAGGTCAATGGCTGTCACATCCACACCGTTTTGGGCAAAATATACACTGTCTCTACCATTTCCGCAGCCCACATCCAGCAATTGGCCGCCCTGTTCCAGCAAGGGAAGCACGCTTTCGGCAAATTTTGAAGGATAAAACACCTGGCTGTCTCCCGCATAAAAATTTTCCCACAGCTTGTTCTGTTCTATCCGCATATCATGTTGTCCTCCTTGTGAAGAAATGTCCACAGCGATTCGCAGACCCGTTCTCCGCAGAAACCATCGGCCAGCGGGATGTCCCGCTGGCGGACCAGCTTTCGAATTTGAGCAGTATCGTCAATTCCTTGAGAAGCACGCTCTAAAAACCGCTCAATATCTGCGGCATGGTTGGCGCGAGCCATCCAGCAGTCATCAATAAAGAACGATTGATTGACTTTTCCCCTGCCGTCTGTCTTAATGTATAGGACAGGCTTATCCAGCAGCAGATATTGAAACATCATGGAGCTTAGATCTGAAATCTGGGCTATGGACCAGCTAAACGCCGCTTGATAAGACGATTCCCGGTCAACAACCATATTGGGCGCATGGTCAATCAACGAAATGCATTCGCAAAAGCGTTTGTAGTACTGTTCGGGGTAGTAAAGCTTTGTTACCGTGCCCATCATGGGATGGGGACGCCAAATCAGGGCACAGTCATCATGCGCCTGAAACCACGAGTAAATGTCGTCAAAATAGAGAAGTGACGACCCGTTGTAGTCGTAGAATGTGTTCCACAATATGGCCTTACGGCCCATAACCGCGCTATGCCAGGCCTCCGGCAGTTCTGCGGGGTGGTCGATCAGACGAACCGTGGGATCCCATTTGGGGACGCCTGTCACCAGCATATTTGCGCCTCTGTTCGCAGAATACCTGCGGTAATACTGATAATGTTTCTCAGACGACCCAATCGTTTTCCAGGCATGGCGGTATACCGGCATTTCGCACAGCGCCTCCCGCGCTGTCTCATAGTTGGAAAAGGGTGCAAAGTAGGGCAGATATACCAGCCTGGTGTGCTTCGCAATATTTTCCGGCCAGAACTGCTCCAGGGTGCAGCTCTCGTAGGGCTGGCTGATGAAGGCCAGCTCCGGGCAGTCCGCCTCGATATCGTATTGCTCGTAGCCCAGGGAGGGGACCCCCATGGGGGTGAGAAAGTCCCTGTAAATGATCTCCTGCTCCTGTCTGCCGTCCCGCTCCACCACCCGGCCCACCGGGGTGCGCACGACGACGGGGTCGAACCGGGGGTCGTCCCGCATGTATTCGTAGACGCTCTCCATGGCGTCCCACTTTTCGCCCAGCTCCGCGAAAAACACCGCCCGCACCTGATAGGCGGCCTGCCCGGGCAGCTCCCGGGCAAACTGCTCCAGCCGCGCCTCCAGCTCCGGCCCGCCGCGCTCCCACAGGGTTTCCAGCTCCGCCAGCCCTGCCAGCGGAGCCTCGGAGCGAAGGTCGGCGCGGTGCCCCTCCAGCACGGCCCGGATCTGTGCCAGCATCTGGCGCCCGTTTTCCAGCAGCTCCGCCCGCAGGCCGTCCTCCGGCGCCGCGCACAGATACCGCGCCGCCTCCAGCAGCGTTCCGCTCATTTGTGTGATGTAGACCAGCATGGAATATCGCATTCTGCGCCGTCCTCCTTATTGCAGCTGCCCGCCCCACACCATGGCCGGCGAGCCTTCGATGAGATGGGCCACTTTCTGATATGCCTCGCTCTGCTTCAGCGCGGCCACCGCCGGGTCGTTTGGGCTGAGCCGGGCGAGCAGGACCCGCACCTGGTCCGCCAGCGCCGTCAGCTCCGGAGGGGTGACCAGCTGCCGCACCTCCGCCGTGTGCTCCGCGAGGAACTCCACCATATCCTTCAGCCCCTCGCAGGTGTCCAGCCCGGAGCGCAGCAGCCGCACATACTCCACCGCTTCGCCCTGCTCCAGTGCGGCGAAGGCCTGGGCACAGTACCAGCCAAAGCGGTGCATGGGCGGCAGGGCAAAGCGGCCGTCCTGCCGCAGGGCGTCCGGGGCATAGCAGCGGGGCAGGAATTCCCGCTCCATGCGGGCAAAGGCGCGGGCCAGGGCCATGCCCGCCTCCGGCTCCTGGTCCTGAGCGCTCCAGGGATAGGTCTGAACGGCGGCCATCAGCAGCCCCCGCACCCAAACCAGCTGTGTCCAGTCCTGAACATCGGTGCGGTCCGCCGCCCCCAGGGCCAGCGGCAGAAAGCGCTCCCGATCCTGCGCCAGGCGGGAGGCCAGCGCGTCCATCTCCTCGATATACAGCTCTTTGCCCGGGATGGGAAACCGCGCCCCCCGCTCCAGGGCGTGGGTCAGCGCCTGGATGGGCACCTCCGCCCAGCGTCCCACCCGGCCAAGCTGCTCCTCCAGCCGGTCCGGCTCCGACAGCTCCAGAATGGCGGCGGCCTCCCCCAGGGGGCACCTGTCCGCCAGGGGCAGAAACACGGTATAGGCGTGACGGTGGAACCGCGGGCCCGCCGCCTCCATCTCCCGGTACCGCTGGGTGAACAGGACAGAGCCCGTCTGAAGAAATACGGTGCGGCGCTGATCCGCCTGCTCACGGTCCGGGACAGGCTCGCCCAGCCGCGTCCAAAAGCGCAGCATCTGGGCGTCGGAATCCCACCCAAACTCACTGCGCAGGCGGCCGAAATTCTGTACGCAGTCACTGAGCTGCTTGCCGTTCATCCGCGCAGGGTCCAGGGCCTCCATCAGCTGGGCGCATTGCTCCGGCCGGCCCTCGTGGAGATAGCCCGAGGCCAGCACGGTGGCCACGCTGAGGCGGCTGTGGGTGTCGGTCTTGTCCAGAGAGCTGGCCAGCAGGTCGGCGCGGTCAAAATTCCCCTTGTGATAATCCTCCACCCCCTGGAGGTAGCGCTCGCCCCAGTGAAGGGCCCCGGCGTAGTCGTCGGTGTTCCAATAGTGGCCAAAGGCGAAGTAGGCAATCTCCACCCGGAGGAAAATGGATTGGGGGAAGAGCTCCTGCGCCTCATGAATCCATTCCTCCAGCTCGGGCAGCTGGTCCCGCATGGCCATACGCACCGCGTAGCGGTAAATGGGTCCGCCGAACAGCTCCCATTGGGACCACCTCTCCTTGACCCCCTCCAGCGCCCGGCGCAGATAACCCTCCTGCTCCGGCATGTTGGCGCTGGACTCCACGCATTGGTTCAGGATGATGAGGTTGTCCGGGTCGTCCTCCAGCTGACTGCGCAGCAGCTCCATGTTCCGCGCCTGCTTTTTTTGCAGCAGCTCCCGGTTTTGGTACACATAGCCGTCATGGTGGAACACCGCGCCCTGGAGCATCATGGTCCGCAGGTCGCCCTTGTAGGGCCAGTGCTCGTGGACGGTGCCCTCGTAGCGGATCCCCGTGGACATCCGGAGCAGGCGGGTGGCCAGAAAGTCGGAGTAGGAGCCCCCTTTGTCCAACGCCGGCGTGTCGTAGTTGCGGATGATGACGGAGGCGAAGTCAAAGCTCTGATCCGTGGTCAGAAACGCCACATACCCCGAAATGTCCGGGTCCAACCACTCGTCACAGTCGATGGTCATGTACCAGGTGCCGGAGCAGCGGTCCATCACCGCGTTGCGGGCGGCGGAGAAGTCGTTGATCCAGGGGAAGTCGATGAGGATGTCGGCGTACCGCTCCGCCACGGCCCGGCTGCCGTCATCGGAGCCGGTGTCCGCCATCACCACCTGGCAGGGGAGGGCCTCCCGCAGGGGCTGGAGGGATTGCAGGCACCGCTCCAGACAGCGGATTTCGTTTTTAAAAATGATGCCGATGGACAGCAGGGGCTTTGTCATAAACGGTTCTCTCCTTTTTGGTTGGGGCGCATGGGAAAAACGCCGGGGGCGGTTTTCCCACGGGCTCCATGAAAAAACGGGGGCGGGCAAGAGCCCGCCCCCGTTCTGCGCGTTGGGCTGTGTGCTATGCGGCGGTTGTAGCGCTTCGGACGCTTCGTGTTGTCACGCCTCGCCTGCTCGCGACGGCTCGGGCGCTTCGTGTTGTCACGCTGCGCCTGTTCGCGACGCGCGGCTTCCCTACGACTCGGGCTGGTCTGCGGGCCGCTGTGCGGCCCTGCGCTCGCCCTCGCTCCGGTCCACCCGCGCTGCTCACGACGGCTTCGCGCTTCCTTACTGCAGGAGCTGGAGCACGCCCTGAGGCACCTGGTTGGCCTGAGCCAGCATGGCCTGAGCGGACTGAATCAGGATGTTGTTCTTGGTGTAGGCCATCATCTCCTCGGCCACGTCCACATCGCGGATGGTGGACTCGGCGTCCTGGATGTTCTCGGTCATGACGGACAGGTTGTTGATGGTGTGGTCCAGGCGGTTCTGGGTGGCGCCCAGGGTACCGCGGACGTCGGACACCTGGTTGATGGCGGCCTTGATCACGTCAACCGCGATGGCAGCCTTGTCCTGGTCGGCGATGCTGATATCGGCCAGGCTGACGCCATTGTCGTCCTTCAGGGAGGAGCAGTGCATATCGCCCAGGCTGACCTTCAGCTGGTTAAAGTCCTCGGCGGTGTCGCCGATCTGGAGGATCAAACCCTTGCCGGTGCCGGTGGCGGGCTGAGTGGTCACCTTCGAGAAGGTGCCGGTCTGAATCTGCTTCTGGATATTGGCAACGCTGTCCAGAGGAGCGCCGCCGTCATAGGAGGCCTTCTCCTGGAAGGTCAGCTTGCCGTTTGTCGCATCCTGGCCCACGGTGAACATGGCGTTGTCCTTGGCGGCCACGGTCAGGCGGCTGATGGCCTCGGACAGGGCGTTACCGCTGGCGGCCTTGGTATCGTCCAGAGCACCAGCATCGTTCACCAAATCGCTGATATCCACAGCCTTGAACTTGTCGCCGGCCACCTTCACGGCATCGGCGGTCTCCTTGTTGGAGGTAAACACATAGGTGGTGTCGCCAACGGTGATGGCCTTGCCGTCCACAATGTCGGTTGCGGCAATAGCGGCGGCAGTGGTGGTGTTGGCCAGAGTGCCCAGCTTGGTGGGACCGCCCTCGGTGATGACCTGAGTGGCCACGTTGACATTGCCGGTCTGGGTAGCGGTGCCTTTGACAGTTGCGACAGCATAGTTGCCGCTGAAGCTGGTAGCCTTGGTAGAATCGCTCTTAATCGCATCAAAGGCGGCATCACTCATCTCAAAGACCAGCTTGGAGCCATCAGCTTTCACATTGTAGGTCACACCACCGATCTTGATGCCACCAGTGCCAACCTTGGTTGCAAGGGCATCAGCCAGCTCTTCGCCACCCAACGCAGTATCAGCGGTTGTTGCCGCAGTGATGGTAACGCCACCAACAGTAATGCCGACTTTGTCAGCACCATTGGAAATGAAGGACACATCCTCCAGTTCCACAGAGAAGGAGGTCTTGGTGGCCTCGCGGCCGTCGGCATGGACAATGGTGTTGGTGCCGGCGACGGTGCCGGCGGTAGTCAGGATGCCCAAATCAGCGCCGCCGGTGACCTTGTACTCGGTGGTGGCGGCCTCCATGGAGCCGTCGAACAGCTTGATGCCGTTGAAGTTGGAGGAGTCGGCGATGCGGTCGATCTCGGAGCGCAGCTGCTTCAGCTCCTTCTCCATCTGGGCGCGGTCGGTGGTGTTGTCATAGGTGCCGTTGGCGGACTGGGTGGCCAGCTCCACCATGCGGTTGAGCATATCGTGGACCTCGGTCAGAGCGCCCTC
>ERZ808037.1168-NODE-1168-length-18558-cov-7.149288_pt1 | contig 18558 bp, 15 predicted proteins | sample MGYA00380190_ERZ808037 | MGnify/ENA primary metagenome ERZ808037 (study PRJEB31490, sample SAMN06133399) | mouse gut metagenome | isolation source: J9 | host: mice | place: China: Chengdu | collected 2015-05 ... | reverse complement strand
AAAATCGTCATTCACGAGGACATAGACGGCGAGACTGTTCGCCAGACTGTGGAAATCCATTTCAATTTCAACGATAAGGCGGATAAACGCAGGATTATCCGCGAGAAATAACTGAATATCGCAACATTAGGCCCGGATAGTAGAGGAACCGGGGTGATGTTGATTGAGGATGCCGCCGCCCGCCGTGGGCTGTTTCATTAACTTTGAGATGAAACAGATAGAGGCTTGGGGAACGGAGGGAGGAAACTCATAGCCCAGTTCCTTGCTCGCGATTTGGTTGTAGGCGGCAGCGTAGTCATCGTAGCCCTCACCCGCCAGCGGAGCCATAGTCTGCCAGATCCAATTTCCCGACTCGAAGGGGGACCATCGGCATTTTTAAAGAAAAACACAATATATTGCGTTTTTCTTCTTTTGCAAAATCTATATGCAGAATTAATCAGCGCTTCCCTAACAATCGAAATTGAAAAGTTTTAGAATTATGCTCCCGAACTTTTGATTGCCGCAAATCGATTTAAGGATTGTTTGATAACTTCTGTGCTACAATCAAATCACTATGCGATTTATCTTATTTTTCTAAAATCTCAATCAATCCGATCTGAACTCCCATCAAAAAGCAGACCCTACGGTTATCCAGTGCCGGTGCGGGGGTAGGTACATCGATCTGTACGAAGCCCGATGTGCTTAACTGGGCGATATCCGTTTCCAACTGATCCGATTCATAGCAAAGATGGTACGGGGTGTTTTTATAGGTTTTGATTAGCTTGGATACCACGGAAGTATCTGATTTTGGCATCACAAGTTCAACCGTGTAACCGCCCTTCTCCATGAACAGAATGTCAATCTCACGGTACGGGTCATAAATCACATTTTGCACCACCGAAAAGCCAAGGACAGCAAAGCTGTCCCTGGCTTTCTCAATATTTTTTACAAGATACCCAATATGGTGTATTTGCATCATATCAACTCTTTTCTAATGGATGTATCATGTGCCGGCAGCTTTTTTCTTTAGCCGGAGCGCAATTGTAATCGGCATCTCCTTCCGCTCGGCTGTTTCTAAGTCAAGGTTATTGGCCGCCGCGCAGATTCTGTCCTTAATTACAAACCCGTGGCGTTCCACCATGTCTACCACGTCTTGTACGCTGCGGAATAAATAGATATGATCCGGCATGGGAGAGTTAATCGCTGTACTTACAAAAATCTGAGCATGGTCGGTTGTTACATCCTTGATCCGTTCCAGCATCTCATCGGGATTTGGAACGTGCTCCAACACCTCAAACATCGTAAAAATGTCGGCGCTTACCCCGCCCTCAAGAATTTGGGAGCTAAAGAAATCCGCGCATTTCACCGCGTAGTTCCTCCCATTCAGAATGCTACACCCTTTCGCATATGCCAGTAATGCATTGCAAAGCTCCACAGCTTTCTCTGACAGATCGATGCAATAATATTGAGCTGCATTTGTCATTTGTATGGTATGCAGCAAATTGATTCCCAATCCGCAACCAATTTCCAAATAATTGTTTACCCGATCTGCGCAGGTGGCTTTCAACTGTTCCTCATACCAGCGCAGTACATATATGTGATTGGACCAAATACAACCCGTAAGGGCTAAGGCAACCACATATTGTGACATATATGAATCGTTCATATATGCCTCTTGGCAAACTTTACTATAATCATCAGCACGATAGCGATGATTCCTTCGAAAATAAAGCTGCTCCTCCATGATTTCTTGAATGAAGTTCAGATAGGCTTCCGCCTGCTGCTCCACTGTAATCCCTTGCGCGCAGAAAAATTGAACCAAAAGGTCCAGATTTTCAAATTCACGCTCCCCCATGACCTCCGCTCTCATTTTTTCGATATACCGCGCCTGGAAGGGGTTTCCCTCCCCAATCAACTGCAACAAGCGCTCCACATCTTTAGCCACCATCTGTATTCTCCTTTGCCTTATCCGCTAAAATTACTGCATGAACCGTTGATTCTGTTTCCAATTGGAAACAGAATGTGCGCCAGCGCACATTCTAATTTGATTCTTTACAGAGGTCAGCCGATTCGGCTCAAAACAATGTCTGTCATCTCGCCCACATTTTTCATGCCGGTGACCTCGCCCATGGTAAACTTTATGTTAAATTCGTCCTCAATCGCCGCGAGCAGGCTGATATGCGCCAGACTGTCCCAGCCATCGATGTCATTGGCCGTGGTGCCCTCTGTTACCTGGATGCTTTCGTCGTCAAATTCGTCCCGGAAAATCTCGTTCAGCTTGTCCAATACTTCCTGCTTCGTCATAATTTTCATTCTCCTTTGATATGTGTTTTATTGGGCATAAAATCAGCCGTATTTGCTGTGAATTGCTCCCCGTCCCGGCTGAACCCCATCCGCTCGTAAATATCCGCCACCATTGCGTTTTTGGCAGTTTTAATGTACTCCCCTGCCACGCGGGCATAGCCGTTTTCCTTTGCCGCAGCCATCAGGTCGTTAATGATGAACTCCTCCATACCCCGCTTCAGTACACGGCAGCTCATCAGCCACTCGCTGATGAACAGTGTGCTTTCCGGCTGTTTATCCATTACCACAACACTGATAAGACCGTAGTCCCCGAACTTGTCCCGCAGCGTATAGTACCGGGTGATATGCTCGTCGCTGGTGGCCAGCGCCTCAATCTGCGCCTCCGTATAGCGGACAGTGCGCAGGTTGAACTGGTTGGAGCGCTGGGTCAGCTGGGCGATCCGGGGATAGTGGAACGGGTCAAACGGCTTTGCTGTGGCAATCATCTCAAGCCCGGCCAAGTAATCGTCATAAGAGCCAAAGGAAGCTTGCAGCGTGGCACGCTCTGCCTCCTCCTGATACTGCTTGGTGCGCTTCGCGTCATCCTGGGAATAGGATGCCGTTTCAAACAAATTCAAATCCTGCAAATACGATACATACAGCGCAGGATCCTCCGGCAGTTCCGGAACGGTGAGCTCCGGGATCATGCTTCGCACCAGGTTGCGCTCAAAGGGATTGTCATCCAGGAAAACCATGCTGTCCATACCGATGTTTAAGGTCCGCTGGATGCGCCGGATGTTGGACGCTTTATCTTCCCAATTCGCCACAAACATGGAGATGTCGTCCAAATGGAGCACCATTTCTGGATGACACAAAAACGGCTCCTTAGCGGTGTCCTCGTTGTTTTTACTGCACACCGCCAGCAGGATCCCCCGCTCCCGCAGGGCTCTCAGCCAGTGCTGGAGATGGGCGAACGCGGGGCCGTCCCCAAGCTCACCGATCTGGATCCCGTTCAGGCCGTCGTCCCCGATAACCCCGCCCCAAAGTGTGTTGTCCAGATCCAAGATCACACACTTCTTCACCTTGCCTCGCAGCGCATGGACTACATCCAGTACACGTTTTGCAACCTCCGGCAGGATCTCTAATGACAGCGGCATCTTCGCAATATAAAACAGCTTGTCCTCATATGTATTCCGGCGGCCATGTTGGGACTGTATACCGTCCAGGTCAATGAGAAACACATTCTTATATTTTTGGCAGCCCTCCGTCATCAGAAAATTGAGCCTTTGCGCCTGAAACCGAAATGAATCCGCTGTTTTCAGCCCATAGCTGCCGAAGCATCCGTCATCTATGGGTACGAAATTGAACTGGAGGACCGCCGCGCGGGACTGGGCGCCCAGGGTCCGCCAGTAGGCCGAGATTATCTCAAACATCCGGTCCGCAAAGCAGCTGCGCTGGTCCACCGGCGTGTCATAAAACGCCTGCTGAAGCTTCTCCGCACACATATAGAGCAGCACAGCGTCCGCGTCAAAGGCGTACAGCTCCGAGGCCGGATCCATGATCTGCGCGTCCAGCTGGTTGTAATCCGCGTCAAATACGTCTAAATTTATTCCGGTGTGCCGGGCGTACCCCCTCAGCGCCAAGGCCAGATGCTGGGTGGTGCAGTCGCCCAGCAGGGCCAGACGGCAGCGCGGCGCTGCTTCGAGATCCTGACGGGCCAGCTTTTTTAGTTGTGAAAATATAGGCCTGCAAGGGTACAGCATCATGTTACGCCCTCCTTACTTACGATCAGGACAAAGAACAAATTGCCTAAAAAACTTGCCCGTTGGAGCAAAAATATGCCTAATCAGTTTAGTCGATGCCAGATTATCCTCTCGTACCCAGACTGCAAATTTTTTGCAGCCCTCCTGATAGGCATGGGCCATCGACCGATATAGAACGGCCGCACCCAAGCCGGATCCCTCATAATATGTCGCCGTATGCAAACCATGCGCCACTGCTTTTTTCCTCAAATACATACTTGCCGCAATAATATTCCCCTCTGAATCACAAATAACATCACATCGACCATGTCGTTCCATCTCATCCAGTTCCGCATCGGGGATTGAATTAAGCGTATATGTGTGCTTGCCCAGCTTGTCCTCCCATAGCATCCATATCTCCGGAAGATCTGTCTTGGCTGCCTTGCGGTAGGTGCATCCCCGCGTTGTAAAAAAAGTATGCAAAATCTCGCTCTTTTTCTTGATATCATCAATACACTCATCCAATTGACTGGAATGTCCAAGATACTTATCACGTTTTTCGTATCCCGCTGCAATCAATTCCTGTTCCCACTGCACGTTGTACCGCGTCTCGCTGCCGGTCAGCTCCGTTAAAACAGCCATGTCCTGCCGGTGCAGACGGATAGGTATATTGGCCGGCACAAAAAAATCGGCCCTATAGAAATAACCTTCATTTGAGAAAAACCAAAGTGTCCCATCAATCTCCTGGTAAAAGAGCTTCCCGGCATCAATCAACGCGGTCAACTCATCACGCATGAAAATCTTGTTCGTGGAGCATTTTGCCTTGCCCTTTTTGAAATCCGCCAACACCTCATCATATTGTTCATAGGTATGTATTTTCTCCATTTCCGTCACACCCTCTATTCATTTGCCCATCGATCCATTTGTTTTCTGTCCAGCTTGCCGTTGGGCAGAAGGGGCAGGCTTTCCATTTGGTGATAAACCGCCGGGATCATATATTTCGGCAGCCGGCTGTGCACAGCGAGTGGCAGATCGCGTTCTGAATTTTTTCCGATATAATACAGCACCAGCTTATCTTCCCGCCGATCCTGCACACAGCAGACCGCTTTGACTCCATCCACAGCCTGAAACGCCGTTTCGATTTCCCCAAGCTCAATGCGCCGGCCACCGTGCTTCACCTGATAGTCTTTGCGGGAAACAAAAACCAAGTTCCCATCCTTGTCATATCGGGCCAAATCCCCCGTGCGGTACATCAAGGATGGGCAGCCCTTTGCCACAGGATTTGGTACAAATGCCCCGGCAGTCTTCTCCGGATCGTTATAATATCCCGCCGCAAGACAGGTGCCATACACACAGATTTCACCCAATGACACAGTATCTGACGGCGCGATTACACAGCCGGATTCGTTCACCAGTATGATGCCCGTATTTGGAAGGGGTTGTCCAATCGGTATTGTTTCCTCATCCTCATAATCCCGCGTAACTCGATATGAGGTACATACCCCCGTAATCTCGGTGGGACCGTACAGTTGCGTAAATTTCGCATCCGGGTAATGTTTCCTCCAATATCTGTATACCGGTACGGGCATAGTCTCGCCAGAGAACAGCAGTTTTTTCAGGTTGCTCGGTTTCACCTTTTCCAGCGCGTCGAACTGGGCAACCAGCCGGTATGCGGTGGGCACCCACATCAATGTTGTCACTTGCTGGTCATCCAAATATTGGAGCAGTTTTTTGGGGGACATGAAGAAGCGCTGGGGGATTAGACATACCGAAGCCCCAACCTTCAAAGGCATATAAATATCTCTTAGGGATACATCCGAATAAAATGGTGTTTGGTTACCGTGGACATCCCCTTCCTCCACGCCTATCTTTTCGGTTGTTGTTTCGATATAGTCTACAACGGACCTGTGCATCACCGCGACGCCCTTTGGCACACCGGTGGAACCGGATGTAAAAAGGACATACATCAGTTCTGTATCAATGATGCTGTCTCGAACCACCTGGAGCGCAGCCTCGGCACCCTCTGCAGGCCACTTTTTGATGAGTTCCTCATACACCAGCGCCTGTCCTGTGTAACCGGTTTTACGCAGATGCTCGGAGTCCTTCACCGACGTGAGGACTACAGCATCTTCCATGGTGTTTAGAATTGACTCCAGGCGTTCCAGCGGTGTTTTGACATCCATTGGCACATAAAAACTTCCGCTATACAAAACACCCAGCATGGAAACTACACATCGGCAGCTCTTATCCATAAAAAGGATGACCGGCTTTTCCCGTATCCCGCCAAGTTCCCGGTGCAGAGCATAGCCAAGGTGCAGAGCCTGCGCCCTGCATTGTCCAAAGGTAAGGGATTCTTCTTCATCCCGTAAGTAAATCTTATCCGGCAGTCGTGCAGCTGTTTCGTCCAAAATGTCCAGCACCGATATTGTTTGCATGGTATTTCCCATCTCCCGACCGGCCTTTCGGCTCAGAAATTCTGATAGATAAAATTGGCCGCATTATAACCTGGACCATACATACCGAATATAACCAGGGTAAAAATTGCGGCGTAGTAAATGCACCAGCGTAGCGCCACATTGCTTCTCGCGATGCTCTGCCGGATCTTGATCCCTCTTTCTTGCATGTAATCTACAATCATAAGTCCCACAATGGAAAAAAGCATTAAGGAAAAGTTTTTCTGATCCAGCCCCAATTTATAAAATGACCCATCGAAAAACACCCATGGATTAAAATGAGTAAACGTGGCTTTGAGCAGTCCAAAGATATCCGGCACATTTTTTGCCAAGCCGAAATATCGGCTCATTGTTATCACAAAGAACGTGCGCAAGACTTGGAAAATGTGCCAGCTCTTTGCGTCCTCCTTCACCTTGAACAGGATTCTGCCTTTGGAATATAAACTCTCAAAAAGCGTTCCAGTAGAGACAAAAACTGACTGATATAGTCCGTATAAGACATATTTCCAGCCCACGCCGTGCCACATACCGATTAGCAGAAACGTAATAAAAGACGCAACGCTTGGCGCGATCAGCTTGCCATATTTGTCTCCAAAGATCTTTCTGCATCTTTTCCCAAGCCTATTGAACATTGGAGATAGCGAGAGCGGATAAAACACATATGTCCGCATCCACGCGCCCAGAGTGATATGCCACCGCTGCCAGTATTCGGAAACGCTGGTGGCGAAAAACGGGCGCCTGAAATTCTCTGTCAGGGAAATGCCAAATATTTCAGAAAGCCCAATAACAATATCCATTCCGCCGGAAAAATCGGCATATATTTGGAAGGCATAGAGCGCCACGGCGAAGAACACTGTAAAGCCTTCATATCCCTTTACGGAATAAGAATCGATGACTTCCCTTACAATGACTGCGGCCCGGTCAGCAATCACCAGTTTCTTGATATAGCCCCACAGCATCCGCTGTGCGCCGAATGCCAACCGCTGATAGTCGAACTTATGCTCCGCGTAAAGCTGCTCGGCCAGATCCTCATAGCGGTCAATCGGCCCCTGTACCAACGCAGGAAAATAAGAGATAAAGAGCGCCAGCTTGAAGATATTCCTTTGAGCCTTGATCCGACCACGATATACGTCAATCACATAGCCAACCGATTTGAAGGTATAATAGGAAAGCCCAAGAGGGATCAGAATATCCAGCGAATCCATCTGCGTGCCAAAAGCATGGTTGATGCTCCCAATCGCCAAATTCGCGTATTTTAAGAAAATTAAAATCCCGAGATTAATTAGCAAAGAAAGCAGTACGTACCGTTTCTTTTGGGACGCATAGTTCTTTTTGATTTGCTTTTTTTGTTTTCCGTCGAGATCTTCCACCGCCAGTTTTTGGGACAGTTCATCATTTTTACGCTCAAGCGCCAACGCCAGAAAATACTGTGAACTGATCGTAGCCAGAATAAAAAATATTCCCTGCCAGCCCCCCGCTAAATAAAATAGCATACTCGCTGTCAGCAAAACCATCCACTGGCATCTTTTGGGAAGCAAAAAATACAGAACTACCAGGACAACTGTAAACCCGATAAATGTTAGTGAAACTATCGACATACGCCAATTTACACCTCATTATTAACGCAAATTCACGATCCATAAGGATCCGTGCAGGTGCCCTTTACTGCAAGGATTGCACCAACACTACGATTGCGTCCAAGGTGTTAAAATTCTCAGGCTCCAGCTCGTCCGCTGAGATATCAATATCAAAGTCCTCATTTAAATCTGAGACGATGGAAATAATGTCAAATGAATCAAGAATGCCATCATCAATCAAGCGCTTTTCTTTCTCGAAATCCACGTCCGGGCGGACCTCTTTTAAGATTTTCAATACTTTTTCTTTCATGACAGATTCTCCTTTTGTTATATTTTTCGTGCTCCGGATTAGAGCTGATTCACTCTTTCCAGAAAGAATTCCTGGGGCGGTTCATTGTTCTCTGTCCAAACCTGAATATTGGTTCCCGGAAGCGCGCCCCCGCCGGCCACGTCTAAAACCTGCCCGTTATAGAGTGAGGTAAATCGATAGGATCCATTTGCGTTTTTCGTAATAAACCATTTTTGATTAGCAAGCCCCGAATAGGTTTGCTGCACCACATTGCTTCCCGCGGTACTTCCCATGCGTTCAATGGAAAGATACTTTTCAGAGCAAACTGCGCGAATCATATAAAGGCCTTTTCCAATGTAATGCAGTTCAAATTCCTGGGGGGAAAGACCATTGCGGCTACATAGCCAGACATTTACATTCTCAGCCGTATCGCCGTAGGGAATGTCCACGGCGCACTCCGGATTGCCGGATGGGATGATATTGTAGACGCCATCCTCCACAAGGCGGTCAGCCTCATAGGTCACCCGCTCCCAGACAGCGGACTGCGCCTCTGAAAGCTTTTTTTCCCGAAATGTCAGATCGGAAGTATGCGTGTCGATGGAGGCGCTGGAGATAACCTGGCCCGTTTGTTTATCAATCACGACAATATTCAAGCCGCGGGTGTTCAAAGAATATCCCGTGCCGTCAACCATAATTGAACTAAGATTTCCGCACACAAATCCCGCGCTTGAGATTGACAGTTTGAGAAGTTCAGATTCATTTATTTGATAATTGCTGTTGACTTTTATGCGGTGATCATCCCATTTTTCAAATTGGCTTATGCCGCCATCAATGATAGCGACAAAGGAATTCTGGATTTGATGGTAGAAGCTACTGCTAATCCCTAAATTATGGATCGCAGTTTCCAATGTCTCATTCCATGCCTGTGATGCCTCGTCCTTTACTGTGACGATGGTAAGAACGTCCTTTTTTATATTTGCCAATGTGTTAAGATAGGCATAAGCAGCTTCCTGATCAGTTAGAAGCTGTTCTTGCTCCCACTCCTGATAGTTTTCCAGGATTCTGTCCCAGTCCTCATATCCGTTCTGTCCTCTGTGGTCGGGCAAGCCCCTTTCTTCTAAATAGCCCGCCAAATAATCGGATGCCTTTGCGCTTCCCCAATAGTTGGCATGGTTTCCATTGTCTCTTGTATCCTGGTTCCATATTAATTGGATCAAAGATTCATCCGTAAAATTCAGCAGTTCCAGTCCATACTCTTTTAAGAAAGCACGCATTATTTCCCCTTTTGCTTCGTTCCAACTCATTGTAGGGGCCTTGATCGGTATCAACTCGATATTGTTCTCATCGCACAGTCCTAAAATCCGCTCAAAGTAGTACTTACGCTCCGCATCAATCTCCGTTGAACTATTCTGGATCGTATATGTGTCGTTTTTCAATTCAGTCGTATTATATTCTGTAATTATCTCGTTTTTAGCTGTATCCAATTTAACACTAAAGTCTACATATGCCCCATTCATGCAATAATCAGAGAGATTCCCAGTGATCCAATCGTTCTCCGTCAAAGAAGTCCACCTGCTATGGAATTGCACCAGTGGAAACATCAGTTCCGCAAAGGTTTGCGAGTCATTTTTACAATTTAGAATCGTCTCAATCTTATTCCAAGAAAATTTCATCGGGACAATTGCCTTGGTAAGAAACGCATTCGCTGTATCCGTTTTCAGTAATAGAGAGTCTACATCAAAAAAAACTACAGATGGGGATTGGGATTTTAGCGCCTCTCGTAACCAATAATATGACAATTCTGCCCGCTGCATCGAGTTGCCAAGGGCATATCCTGTAATCCCAGCCTCGGCATAAATTAGCGTGGGACTGATACCGTGATAGGATGTGCTATTTCCCAAGATAAGGTAGTCCACCGTATTATCTGGCAGGGCATAAAACTGTCCGTATTTATCTATCTCACCATCAGAGCCATTTGTTGGCTTGAACCGCCACTTTGGCGTCATGATCTCCTGGACTGCCAAAAATATCAGCACAAAAATGAAGAAAAACAAAAGCGGCTTTATCATATTTTTCAGGCTGTCCCTCCAAGGACGCATTCTAATCACCTACCACAATCTTGGTTGGAACCCTCAGTAGCCAGCCGGGGGTATCTCGTACCTAAACTACAAGAAGAAAAGCACTTGACAGGTCATAATCGTTGTGTTTTGCTCAGTTCTGCGATACATTGTCTATTATTCACCTGAGGTACAACTCCTTTCCTCCCTCCAGTTCCAACTGCTTTCTCCAGAAGCGCTCACTGGTCAGTTCATCCTGACTGTTCATGAGATCCTTTTGTACAGCGCGGTATCGCACCAAAAACCGGAAAAACATTACCAGAACAATGGCCGCGCTCCCAAGAAAAGCAGTTATTGTAGCGGGCGGTTTTTCGGCCTTCTTGTCGATCAAAGAGCGATTCAGTTTTTCGGCGTCCGCCTCTAACAAAAACCCGGGGCCCTTCAGGAAATCTCTATATCCCCATTCAATATAGCCGATCTGATCGGTCTGCCCCCGCAGAATGCAGCCACCCAGTGAACAAAACAGTTTGTGGATACTGCATAACACACCATCTCCCCTTTGTCGGAGGGCGCTAACCACCAGTTCATTTCTCTTAATGTAATACTCAAGATGGGCGGCCTGCTTTTCCGCAAACGCCTTGTGCCACACGCCGATTCCGTTCATCAGCAGAAACTCCGCACCCGAACGAAGCCCATACTCCACATCGTCTGTTTTGATAAAAAGCGGCAGCGGAAGTCCCTTTTCTCTCACCAGCTCAAGCGGTATGCAGCAATACCACCATGCGTTATAGTCTACTGGAGATTCGCGCCCATTTTGCAGCAGGCTTTCTAAATCAGAAAGATCCAGTCCGCGATTGACAGGATAGAGCCGGCCTCCCGCGTAGCGGCTTCCGGACTCATACTGGGAGGTTGGATCGGACTCCACCAGCATCTGCCCTCCAATGCAGAGCGGATTTTTCATCGGTTTTGCCGCTTTCAACAGCTGCACCGTCCGCTCCAGCACCGATGGCTCAAATGATATATCGTCGTCCATCAGCAGAACATGGGTATACCGCTTTTCACTGTGAAGCGCCTCCAACATCCCTCGGGCAAAGCCTCCGCTGCCTCCGCAATTTTTGTTTGGCAGAATGGCAACATGTCCACGGTCTCCAGGCGGCAAAGTTCTCCCGTTATCCACCACAAGAACATCCAGCGATTGTGCGGCGGGAGAATCTATGTTCTGCCAAATTTGAGCGTCAATCCGCCTCAGGTTTCTTTTTACATACGCTTCCCGGCGGTAGGTACAAATCACTCCTGCGATATACACCTGGTTTGGTCTACTGATTTCCGTTTCATAAGATATCTCGGATATGATGCTTGCCTCACGGGCTACAAAAGCGCAAAATAGCATTCCATCGGGTGGAAGATCTTGCAACATCACCGGTCCAAATTCTTCTATTACTTCACGGCCTGATAATTGTATGGTTTCAATTACCGTTTCTATCAAATCTGGCGTTATACAGGCGAGCTTTGCTTCAAGTTTCCCGGAACATCGAATCTTAACCGTCAAAGTCTTAGCCTGTGTGTATTTCAAATATTTTGTGTAAAAGAAACCATTAAAATATGTATCAAAGCGAACCGTCGTTCCCGTTTGCATGGCGAGGGAGTCATCGCACACTGTTGCAGGGCCAATCGCTCTGAAATATAGGCCATGATTCTGCTCTGCACATTCCGGGAAAACCGCACGATATAACCGCATACCAGCCTAACCCTCCCGCACCATCAGTTGTTTGAAAAGTGCACGCCGCCGTGTACCGGGCGGCAACAACTTATAGAGTAGTCTTCGTTTGGAATTCGGCTCACCCATGATTGCATCATAATCAACACGCGGTATTTCCACGGTTTTTAGGCTGCCCCGGTGTTGGCAGTAAAATACACCGAGCAATCGCTCCGCCAAATAGCCATCGATCCTGTCATCCTGTATCGCATTCCCTGCGGTTCGGCGGTCATATTCCGCCAGGAGCGGGAACAGCCATTTACAGTATGCATCAAACACCTGGGCCGACATGACGAACATGTTGCAAAAATAGCAGATTTCACCTGACAGATACCACTCCAAAGCGCTACTGTAGTCAGGGCTTATATCTCTGACAACAGATTCCATCCACTGTAGCGTTTCAACCCGATGTCGGGTGCCCGCTGCAAATTGATCTCGTACGGTCATATAGATACGTTCTCCCATGGGAAGAATCAGATCATATTGCTCAATAAGCTGTGGAAAACAGTCATACCCTAACTTCTGCAGAAGATTATTTGTAGGGGTAGGGCATATGCGATATGGCCTTTTTGCGTTCAAATCGGGATATAAGTATCTACGATAGTGAAAAAAGCCATAATAATCGGCCTGCATATTTTTCCACGCCCAATACTGGGCCGTAAGTTCACAGTAAAATGGGTTTTTTGTCGATATATTGTCCCCCGTGTCATCACGCAGAATGCCCGGAATGGGTCTTTCTGATATCGCCGCGCCCACATGGATTGGAACCAGAAGCGGATGTTTCGGTACTGTGACTTGCTTATGGCAGCTCACAAATAACTTAATGTCAGCCATAACGAAATCCTCCGCTTCTGATCCCCTCCTCCGCGGAACCCACCAACTTACAGTGTGTACCGATGACGGTTGATGATCTGTCGCTGAAAATCCGGGGCTAATTCACAGAAATAACCGCTCCAGCCCCACACCCGAACGATCAAATTTTTATGCCGCTCAGGGTGCTTCATTGCATCAGCAAGCACCCGCTCATCCAAGATATTCAACTGCAACTGCTGGTCACCCAACTTCACAAAATAGCGGATCACGTCAACCAGCTTTTCGATGCCTTCCTCGGACTTCAGCGCTGCCGGGGAAAACTCCACTGTGATGGGGCCGCCGTTTATCACCCGGGAATAGTCAATAACTGAGAAGGATTTGAGTACGCTTAGCAGACCGTCAATTTTCACACCAACGGCTGGCGCGAGGCTGGACGGGAATGCCTCTCCATCTCGACGGCCGTCAATTGTCGCACCGACTTTAGGCGCAATGATCCAATTTGTATTGTGATCTGTCAGCCAGACATAGAACTGCGCCGTGCCGGTTCCAGCCCGTACTCGGCATTTCTCTGTGGAATGTTTTTCACACGCATCTGAAAACCAGGAAAATAGCTTTCGCAGTTCTTCATCGACCTCAGGATTTGCGTTGCCTGTCTTGGGCATTTCGTTTTTGACAAGCTGCGCCAGTTCCTCATGTCCCTCAAAGTTTTGGCCCGCAGCATCCACCAGTTCCGCCAGCCTGCCCCGTTCGCCGGAGCGGATGAGATGATTTGCGATATATAACGCATCAGCACCGTTCGCGCTGCCTGAACCATGAATTCCCCGGTTGCGGTACCGCGCGGACTGCGTGATGTCTTTTTTGCACGCCAAAGCGTCCGGAAAAAACAGGGATACAAGCGGAGAAGGCAACAGGTAAAGGTTACGATCCTTCAGAATATTTTCTACCTGTAGAGAGATATTCTCCCTAACCAGCGTGTCAAGCTGCTCCTCTGTTACCGTGGTCAAATCCGCTTGACGCAACGCTTGGTCAACCGCGCCCGGGAATGAGACGGCGCCTTGATTCACAATTTCCATTCCCCGCCCGGGAATAATAAATTCCCAACACGCCGCCACCGTGTAATTGCGGGCATCCTCCAGGCGGTATCCGGCTTTGACGAGAGCAGGGATTACCACTTCATCATTGGAATACTGTGGGAATCCCAACCCCGCCCGAGTTAGCTCACAGCCCAAGACAAGCAGATCCTTGGGGGTCTTGGAATCAATTCTTAAATTGATTTTGGGGTCAATCAGCCGTAATTCTTTGGAGACCTCCATAAATAGATAGGTCAGTTCGTTTATGGCACAGCTTCCGTCACTCTTTACGCCGCCCAGCATCATGCTCTGGCCGTTATCGCCCTGCTGTATGCCAAAATACAGGTCGCTGTCCCGATTTAAGGAGGCAAAGAACTCTGCCAACAACTGTTTGGCTTCTTCCCGCGTCAGCCTCCCGGTTTCCAGATCCTTTTGGTAAAAATCAATCAGGATCTGGTCCATGCGGCCGAACCCCAGCTGATAGTTTCCTGCCAAATAGAACATGGCCGAGATGAAACGGATCGACTGCAGCGCCTCGGCAAAGGATTCCGCCGGCTGCATGGGAACACGTCGGAACAGCGCTTCGACGAATTGGTTTCCGACCCGCGCCGCCTCCTCGGCGTAGCGTTCCGCCAACCGATCCATAGCGTGGATCGTAACCAGGCAGGCGTTTAGAAAATCAGCTTCCTTATCGTTTGCCCCATCCATCTGGGCATGAATCTCGTCCTTCAGTCCATTCAGACCTTTTGAGAGCAGAATGCCGTAATCCGGGCACACATTATTGATGGGGTTGTAGAACTTGTTTCCGGTGTCAAATTCCTGTTCAATATCCTCAAACGTATAGGCCGGTGTGATGTTCCGGTTCGTCTGGGTAAAGGCGATTTTCTCCTGCGGAAAAACAATGGGTTCCTCCAATTCACACATCTGCACAAAATGCAAGGCAAACTTCATTTGAAACGACAGGGCGGGGTCAATGCGGATCACCTTGCCGGCTGTCTTGTCATTCCGAAATACTTTGTAGTACCTCTGCTGCACAAAATCGCGCGCTTTTTTCATCTCGATCACTCCTCAGTCCAATTGCAGATACCGCTTCCAGAACTCATAGGAGGTCAACATCGGGAAGTTGGTCTCATAGTCCTCCTTCAGGCGGTCATAATTTGCCTCAATCTGCCTCAGCTTTTGCCGAAACTCCTTTGTCAGTTCCCGCTCCAGCGCGTAATCAAAATCACGCGTGACATAAGTGTGCTTTAAAAGGTGGTAAACCCTGACGTGTTTTTTCATCAGGAACGCATCTACTGACGGATACCATTCAACGGTATCATTTGTTTCCCCCCGCTTGATCCAGCATTTTGCCTTTGGAAATATCCGGAATACCCCTTTGATCAATTTGTTTACAACGCCTCGTATGCCGCCTTTCACATACACAGCGTCTCTCGCATGAAAAATGTCCCACTCGTTATCTGTTTTTTGAATCGGTTCCTTTGCCAAGACTGCAAGCTCTTTCATAATCTCAATAGGGCTTTCATCAAATACTGAGGACCCTTTTAAAATATCGTCCAGCGCTTTGTTGATGAGTTTGCAGGACGGATAGTCGTATGACTCCACCGCATACCGGAAGTTATCCTGATAGAACTTGGCAAAGATCTGCTTAAAATTTTTGTTGTACAGCGCGTTGACGATAAACATATTCCTCGACAGGTAATATCCGTCCGTAGTTTTACTGACCCGGTAACAAAACGGGGCGTGCCAGATACAGATGCCGTTCATCGAAATACAGGGATTACCAAAATTGCGCCGTCCCCACTCCACATCGTCCCCGCGGATGAAAATTGGGAGCGGGAGTCGATTGATAGATGCCTCCCGATCCACCGGAAAGCAACAATAGTACCATCCGGCACTAAATTTCTTGTCCTCATCATGAAATACTTCGTCCGGAATTATAGTTACCCGCAGAATCTCATCGTAGTCCAGCAGGCACGCCTCCGAATGAAACGGCTTCGACCACAGCCCATCTTGGATTGCCAAATTCTCAAAAAATATGGTTTTGTGATACAAGTCAAGCATCGCACCGTTGATATAAGAATCGTGGTACTCTTCTTTCAGATAATCCGCGATCCGAAGCGTCCTGTAAAAGCTCTCCGGGATGATCTCCACATCGTCATCCATAAACAGGCAACGCGTGTATGTTTCTTTTGCTTTGCAGACCTCGATCAGTCCGCGCCCGAACCCGCCTGCTCCTCCGGCGTTAATATTGTAAAAAACATCCGTGAAATTATGTTTCTCGGTCAAGTCCAAGGTCTGCCCGTTATCCACGACAAACAGGTGCATCCGGCCCTGCAACTCAGCATTTTCGCTCAAGTAACGCTCAAACTGCGCGATTGTCCGGTTAATATAATTCTCACGCCGGTATGTACAGGTCACAATCGCCAGCGCATTTTCCATCCTGGGGCTTTCATCGGTATACCAGCCCATAGAAAGGATCTCGCAGGGGTCATCTTTCGCAAAGCGCAGGATGAAATACACTGCGTCATATTCAGCAGGCTCTGAAATTCGAATATAAATTGGCTCTCCCCCGCTGTGGTACTCGGAAAAGCTCAACTTTTCATCCAGCCGGATAAATGCAACGTTACGCTTACTTCCAATTACCTCGACGCTGAAATTTCCCTTGATTTTTATCCCTAAAAACAGGCTCTCCAGCTGGCAGTAATGAAACCACTTTTTTGCGGAAAAGAGATTCATCCAGGTGTTGAAGTGCAGTTCATTAAAAGTGGTCAGCGTATTTCCAAGTCCACTGGTTTCTACAATTCCCCACCTAAAAAACAGATCACGGTAATCCTTGTCTTTAGCTTCCGGCATAACTATGCGGGATAGCAGGTGCTTATCCATATAGATCCTCCCTAACAATAATTCGTTACTGGATAGCCTTCGCCGGTCATCTTGGCCTGAAATTGGGCGATTGCCGCGAGACGGTTTTGCCGATGGCCGGTATGCAGTGGATATTCCATTTCATAGAGCGGATATTTTCCCTCCGCAAGACTGTTGTAGGGAAGCAGATGGATCGGCGTTCCCTTCGGACAGAATTCTCTAATCAGCCGTGCGGTGTCCGACAGATTTTCCTCCGTATCCGTGATCCCCGGAATCATAGGCATTCGCAGGGTAACATCCGAATGCATCTCCATCAGGTGTTGGAGATTTACGAGAATAATCTTGTTGGAAACCCCGGTATACTGCTTGTGCAGATTTTCATCGGCAATCTTCATGTCGTAATAGAACGCATTAAACTGCCGTGCCAAGCCCATGAAGATCTGCTCGTCGCAATATCCGCTGGTGTCCAACAACTTGTGAATATGCGGTAATCTTTCTACGCAGTCCATGAGAAACTCCGCCTGCATGGTCGGTTCTCCGCCGGAAAATGTCACGCCTCCGCCAAAGCTTTCAAAATAATCCCCGTACCGCTGGATGCGAAGCGCCAAGTCCTGCGCCGTCCATTCTTCCCCAATAAGCCGCCCGGTCTGCCCATTGCGCTGGGGGGCAGTGCTGATTCCCTCCGGGTTATGGCACCACTGGCAGCGCAGAGGGCACCCTTTCATAAACACGGTGACACGCGTTCCCGGTCCATCATGGATGGAAAATTCCTTAATATCAAAGATAATTCCTTTACTCATATTTGCTGAAATAGAGTACGTGTGACGCATCTTCAGGCTGGGCTGACAGAAGTTCCGGGCTGCCTTCCACCTGATGCAAATGCGCTTCAATCCGAAGCCCGATAGCAGAGAGCAATTCAATAACTGTATGTGCCGTCTCGGAGCAATCCAGCGCAAGAGCCAGAATTCCACCGTACTCCAACATTTCATACAATCTCTGATAGTCCTTTTCCTCAAACAGCGCCGTTCTTCTCTCGTGCAGTACGGTAATGATGTCGTATTTCTCCTCAACATCGTAGACGGAACCTGTTTTATATTGGACAGACTCATAATACATTTTGCCCAATTTAGTGTACCAATCGATACTGTTGAGACAAACGCAGTGGTCTGCCGGTGTATAACGATATAGCATATCGGCGCCCGTACCGTATTCGCCCTCCACATCCAATACCGTACAGTTTCCTTTCATATACCGAAGCAGGTATAGATAGCGGTAAACTGATACATCTGAGGCCAGAAAGAGTTTCTCCAACGCCAGATCTCCCGTCTGTGCGGGAGGTGGTGGCAAGGGTGCTGCGGGTCGTTCGAGTGCTGCCATGCGGTTTTGAAGGTCCGTGATGGCAGCATCAATCCGAAGAATGTATCGATGGGACGGGTTAAGCTTGAAATACAGTTTTTTGATTAAGTTTCGGATTTTATTCTTCAACATTGCCAAACCTTCCTCTCACAGCATATATGTGTCACATACCGCCCGTGCTTCACCACACATCCTGTTCCTTCCCTGCTCCAACCACACCACTCGCCCGCACATCTCCCTGATCTGCTCAATGCTGTGGGACACAAACAGCACCGTCGTCCCCCCGCCCATCAGCTCCATCATGCGGCGCTTGCTCTT
>ERZ808037.1165-NODE-1165-length-18598-cov-9.567356_pt1 | contig 18598 bp, 9 predicted proteins | sample MGYA00380190_ERZ808037 | MGnify/ENA primary metagenome ERZ808037 (study PRJEB31490, sample SAMN06133399) | mouse gut metagenome | isolation source: J9 | host: mice | place: China: Chengdu | collected 2015-05 ... | reverse complement strand
TTTCGACTGTATGGGCGGCGGAAAATGAGACTCTGGAAACAAGTGAAGCCAGCGAGAACAGTTCGCAGCCATCAGAAGCGGCTGGTGACAGCGAAGAAGCTGGTGAAACGAGTGAGAACAGTGGAGATGACAAAGATACTGGAACGGAGGAGACTGGCAAATCAACGCAGGAGAGCGAGGCAGGTAGTTCTTTACATGAGGAGGATTTTGCTCAGTCTGAGGCGGTAACAGAAACAGAAGCATCGAAGCAGACAGACGAGGAAGATAGTACTAAGGAGACAACTACAACAAATGCTTCGACAGAAAACAGTGAAGATTCGGATTCAGTTGATAGCAGTACAGAATCTGTGGTGGAAGAGACAAGTGAAGATGCGAATGAAAGTACAGCGCAGGAGACAGAAACAATAACTGAAACAACAGAGTCCACGACGACGGAGGAGGCTACAGAAACTGAGACGGCTGAAGATGAGAATATTTCCGCTGACGAGGCGGTTGGGGAGACCGTTGATGTAGTTGTGCATTTCAAGAATACGCTGAATTGGGAACGTGTTCGAGTATCCAGTTGGATAAATGGTGTGGATACGAATTTTACGGATAAGGATACAGGAACCGTCATAGAGCAGCCAGATGAAAAAGGTTATTATTCGTTTACGATTAGCGGGATTAAAAGAGATGATTTAAACACTAATGATTTAGGAATTCTGTTTAATTCGAAAGAGACAACCAGCTGGGACAGTGATGGTAAACAGACTAAAGATATTTATTTATCAAAGTCAACATTAGATCAATTTGAAACATATGAATTTTGGGTATGGCCGGGTAGTGAGGAGAATGGTCAGTATAATCCGCAAATTACATTAGTGCCTGAACCTCAAATAACTACTGAAAATTCAAAATCTGAGGTAACATTCTATTATTATGATCTGGCATTGTGGGAAGATGAAGCTGCAAAAGGGGATTCAGAAAACACTAAAGAGAGTCCTGTACGAGTAGCTGGTGAAATGAATAGCTGGGGGAGTGACAACTCGAATCCTTGTTATTTGCTTAGAGATCAGAGTAAGGATGGATTTTTTTCTTGTACAATAGAATTGCCGCCGAGCGGTTATGAATATAGATATATTGTAAACGATAGCTGGATTGATGACCCGAGCAATTCTCAAATATATAATGGGAATAATTATGTGGGGAAAGCCAGAGAGAAGGCTAAAATCCGCTTCCATTTTAAGAACATTCTTCAATGGAATCAGGTATCAATACATTATTGGGGAACAAATATCAAAGGTTCAGATTGGCCGGGAGCCCCACTAGATCTAAGTGAATCAAACAAAGATGAAAAAGGTTATTATACTTTAGATGTTAATGCGGATGGTTTGATACATGATTTAGGATATATTATAACAAATGGTAGTGAGAATGGCATGCTACAGACCATTAACAACAAAATTATCCGCTCAGACATTCTCGATAACGATACATACGAACTCTGGATATGGCTTGATGAGAATAAGAAGGATGAAGGGAAGTATATCCCCTGCATCTCGACCTCGCCAATCAGCAGCCCCGAGTTTGGAGAGACGACGGAAAACGGAACCGAAGTGACCTTCCGCTATCAGCAGGAGTCAGGTTCGGCAGCAAAAGTATTGTTAGCTGGAACTATGACGGACTGGCTTGAAGAACCAGTCGAGATGAGTAAGGATGAGAATGATATCTGGTCCTGCACAATGACATTACCGCATGGTGAATATGAATACAAATATGTTATTCCGAAAGAAGGTGAAACAGATCCCGGAACCGATGGTTCAAAGTATAATTGGGAGTTTGACCCATTTAACACCAATTATTCTACACATAAAGAGAATGATCAGGTTATTAAGGACAATAGCCTTGTATATGTAGCGGGAGAAGAATACACTTACACAGTGCATTATTATAATCCAGCCAATAAGGCATCCACAGCAGATGAATCAGATTTGTACATATGGGAGCCGGGGATCACTTATACAGATACAGCGAAGGTCTGGAAATATGAGAGCATCGAGACGGATACAAATGGAATCCCATGGCAGACAGTCAGCTTTAAGGTACCCTACAAAGCAATGGGAATCATTGGCAGACCGACTGCTGGCAGCTGGACAGGTCAGGACACAAATCAATACTATCAGTTAAAACAGATCAGAAATGGAAATGTAGTTGAAAACAAAACAGCAGAATTTTGGTATATTCATGGTCAGGGTATCTATGCAACCGCACCGGAGCTGGGAGGTGTGACGAATCTTTCGGCATCTTTTGACGGAAATGCCAGCATGGATTATACACAAAACAAAGTGCTGCATATTGATGCAACAGACAGCGAAAATAACAAGGTATTTGTCAAGGAGGCATATGTAAACGCTTCGGGACTGGGGATCAGTGAAAAACTATTCATCGATCCTGAATTGATGGAGGTTACACTGTCTGTGACAGAGGATACACCCTATGGAGATGTAGAACTTCCAATTACTGTAGTAGATTATCAGGGAAATACAATAAAAACATCAGTAACAGTCAAGGTTGTAGCTAAAACGGAAAGTGAGAATGATTTTGACTGGGATGAGGCGGTTATCTATTTCATGGTGACAGACCGTTTTAAAGATGGAGATGCCTCAAATAATGAAAAAGCAGGTGCTGATACATTTAATAAAAATAACCCGGGTCTGTATCACGGCGGAGATTTCGCAGGTGTGAAAGAGCATTTAAATGATTTGAAAAACTTGGGGGTCAATACGATCTGGATTACGCCAATTGTGAAGAATATTCCCAAAGTTCAAGTTGATGATGGTACAGGACCGATTCCCAATTATGCATCATATCATGGATACTGGGCAAGTGATTTCTCAGATATAAATGGTGCGCTTGGAACGAGAGAGGAATTTCAGGATCTAATTAATGCAGTCCATGCTGAAAATATGAAACTGATGGTTGATGTTGTTGTAAACCATGCGGGCTATGGCGCAGAGGAGAGTGAGACATTTTCAGGCATGTTGCGGGAAGCGGCAATCGAAGATGATGCGTTTCATGGCGGCGGAGGACAGGCAGGACTTCCAGATTTCATGACAGAGAACCCAGAAGTCAGGGATATGATTATAGGCTGGCAGCTTGAGTGGGCAGAGATGGGTGTTGACTATTTCCGTGTGGATACAGTCAAGCATGTAGACAACACAACATGGATGGCATTCAAAAATGCGCTGACCAAAGCGGATCCGGATTTTAAGATGATTGGTGAATACTATGGTGCCAGCTACAATTCGGAAAATGGCGGAACACTGGGAAGCGGTGAGATGGATTCACTTCTTGACTTTAATTTTAAGTATCAGGCAGGCAATTTTGTCAGGGGTGGTATTTCTTCAGTGGAGACAGAACTGCAAAAGAGAAATGCTGCGCTGAACAACACATACCTTTTAGGACAGTTTTTAAGCAGTCACGATGAGAATGGTTTTAAGTTTAATCTAAAGCAGGGAGAGAATAAAATGTCTGACGCAGCGGCAGATGCTGCCGCATTGGTTGCTGCAACCTTGCAGATTACGGCAAAAGGACAGCCTGTTATTTATTATGGAGAAGAGATCGGACTGACTGGGGAAAATAATTATCCCCAACAGACAAATCGCTATGACTATGACTGGACTATAAATAAAGAGACAAGTGCGACATATCAGCATTATAAGAATTTACTTGGTATTCGCCAGAAGTATTCGGAAATATTCGCAAGAGGTGACAGAAAAGTTGTGACATTATCCGACAGCGGAAAATATGATGTTATTTCCAGAAGTTATAACGGCGAAACAATTTATGTTGGAATGAACATTAATCCAGATCAGGCGGTAGATAATCTGGAAATACAAGTAAATAATGAAGGTATTACGCAGTACAAAGATGAATATAGTGGAAATACATATTCGGTTAAAGACGGCAAAATTACTATCACAATTCCAAAGGCATCAGAGGGCGGCACAGTTGTGCTGGTACCGTCAGGCTTCAACGATACCTTGGTTGCGCCTCAGATTTCTACAATCGCAAAAGGCAAAACAACTTTACTGCCGTCTCAGCTGACACATATTGCAGAAGATGGTACAAAATCACCTGTAGAGGTTACATATAGTATCAATAATTCAGCAGATGGTGTATCGCTGGATGATACAAAGACAAAACTCACTGTGTCAGAGACGTTTGAAGGAACGGAAATCCAATTGACAGCAACGTCGGAATCCGCAGGAAGCGTAACTTTTACAGTCAAGGCTGTAGAGGACAAGAATGAGATTACTGTAAAGATTCACTATACGAGAGATGACGGAAACTATGATGAATGGAACGTTTGGGCATGGCCTGAAGGAAAAGGCGGTGCACAGTACGATTTTACGTCTGAAAATGATGAGATGGTGACAGTTGCAAAATTTGAAGGACGTTCCATCAGCAGACTTGGATATAGAATCCGCAAGGGAGACTGGGCAGAGAATGATCCAATTGAGGTTGACCGTTATATTGATTTGTCCAATATTCTTTCTGGCACAATTCATTATTATGTGAAATCTGGCGTATATGATGGTACTATGGTAATGGAAGAAGATGTGCTTTTGGGCTCAAAGGTAATTTCGGCAAAATATAACCAGAGCACGAAGCGCATTGAGGTGGTATTAGGAGGAAATGATGCTGTTGGAAACATCAGTGAATTATTTGCAATAAAAGATTATAGCAATACAGAAATTCCTATTACAAATGTAACAAAGCGGCGTGACATGTATGTGTTGACGATTGACAAAGATTTATCTGCGATTGATGATTTGGTAAAGAGTTACGTTGTTGCGTTTGACGGATACGATTACAAGATTACGATGCCAGTTGCCTATTCCTCGGCAGAGTTTGAGAACAAGTACACTTACGAGGGAGACGACCTTGGTGCGACATGGACAAAGGACAAGACGACGTTTAAGGTGTGGGCACCCACTGCGGACAAGGTAGAGGTTAAATTGTACAAGTCAGGTACAGAAGGCTTAGACGATTTGATAGATACGCTTGATATGGAAAAGAGCAATAATGGCGTCTGGGTTCTGGAGAAGGATGGCGACTTAAATGGTACTTATTACACCTACAATGTGTATGTAGACGGAACGGAGATTGAGGCGTGTGATCCATATGCAAGGACAACTGGCGTCAATGGAAACCGTGCGATGGTAATCAATCTGGATGCCACAAATCCCGAAGGATGGGCAGCAGACAGGGGACCAAATGCAGACATGAGTTACACGGACTCCATCATATATGAATTGCATGTAAGGGATTTTTCAATCAAAGAGAATTCTGGAATTTCGGATGAACACAAAGGCAAATTCCTCGGATTGATTGAATCAGGAACGACGAACGGCAATGGACAGCCTACAGGGCTTGATTATCTGACAGATTTGGGTGTAACGCATATTCATCTGCTTCCTTCCTATGATTATGCAACAGTAGATGAGACAAAACTTGACACACCGCAGTTTAACTGGGGATATGACCCGAAGAATTATAATGTACCAGAAGGTTCGTACTCGACAGATCCTTATAATGGGGAAGTCAGAGTAAAAGAAATGAAGCAGATGATCAAGACACTGCATGATAATAATATCAACGTGATTATGGATGTTGTGTATAATCATGTATATGACGCAGACAAATTCTGCTTTAACCAGATTGTTCCGAAATATTTTTCAAGAACAAATGCGGATGGTACTTATTCAAACGGTTCAGGTTGCGGCAATGATACTGCATCTGAGCGTGCGATGGTGAAAAAGTATATTGTAGACTCTGTAAATTACTGGGCAGAAGAATACCACATTGACGGTTTCCGTTTCGATCTGGTAGGTCTGCTGGATACAAAGACAATTAATGAAGTGGTGGAAACTGTTCATAAGAGGCATCCCGAGGCAGTATTTTACGGTGAAGGCTGGGCACTGAACACCGCAGTCAGCAAAGACGGGTATACAATGGCAACACAAGCCAATGCGTCTGCAACGCCAAAGTTTGCATACTTCAGTGATACAATCCGTGATTTGGTGAAAGGTAAAAATGACGAGGAGAATCTCGGTTTTGTATCAGGTTTGACAGGAAAAGAAGAAGATATGGCAAACTGCTTCCGTTCTCTTACATGGTGGAGTAAAAACCCGACACAAATTGTAAACTATGCATCATGTCATGACAACTATACATTGATGGACAAATTGTATGCTACGACGGAAAGGAAAGGTAATGCTAGCAGGGCAGAAGTGATTAAGATGAATAACCTTTCCGCTGCGATTTATATGATGGCAGAAGGTATTCCTCTGATTCACGCAGGAGAAGAAATTCTTAGAATCAAGCGGGATGAAAAGGATAATATTATTCATAACAGTTACAATTCGCCAGATTCAGTGAATCAGATTAAGTGGGAAGATTTGGATAAGCCTGAATATAGAGCAGTCAGGGATTACTACAAAGGTTTGATTGACTTCCGTAAGAATCACGCCGCGCTGCGTCTGGATTCAGCAGATGCTGTTGCAGCAAATGTTAAATATCATTGGGTGACAAATGAAGTGATTCTTTTTGCCATCAACGGAAAAGACAGTGTGCCAGATGAAGTATCAGACGGAATTGTTATCATTTTCAATGCAACAAAAACAGATCAGGACGTTAATCTGTATGAATATGGCATAAAAGAAGATGAAACTTGGAATGTCTGCATCAATGAAAAAGAGGCAGGGACCAAAGTATTATCACAAGTAACAGATGGTACTGTAAAAGTAGCTCCTATATCAGCAATGGTTCTTGTAAAGGGTGAAACTGTTGATGCTAATTCTGTATACGAGGAAAATAAGTTGCAAAATACAGAACGTCAGCGGAAGTACCTGCAAGATTTGATTTCAAGGTGTGAAAAGCTTGTGCCGGATAACTATACAGAAGAAAGCTGGAATGTATTTCAGGAGGCACTTCTCTCTGCAAAACAAGTTTGGGAATCAGCAACAGCAACACAGGAACAGTTAATTGATGCAAGAGAAAATCTGACAGCAGCATATGATACGCTGGAAGTTATAGCAGGTGTCGTAGATACAGCGAAATTAGATGCTTTGATTGCTGAATGCAAAGAAAAGGTTGCAGGCGGACAGGGTGAATATACAACCGAGAGCTGGACAGTCTTTACAGAAGCGTTGTCAGCAGCAGAAGCAGTTCGGGCAGAACAGGAAGTAACACAGGAAGCGATTAATGCTGCTTATGATAGTTTGAAAGCTGCATACGAGGGACTTAAAAAACCTGTTGCGAACACTGATAAACTGAAAGAATTAATCAAAGAGTACGACAATCTGAAACAGGGTAACTATACAGATGAAAGCTGGGCAGTATTTGTAAATGCGCTGGCAGCAGCAAAAGCAGCAGTTGCAAAGCCAGATGCAACACAGGCAGAAATAGATAAGGCAGAACAAGACCTTAGAGACGCTTATAGCGCATTGAAAGTACCAGAGGGTACCGTAGACAAAGAAAAGTTAATGGCGTTGGTTGCTATTTATAAAGAAATCCAGAATGCAGGACAGGGCGATTACACAGACGAAAGCTGGAAAGCATTTTCAGATGAATTAGCAAACGCTGAAGCACTGCTCGAAAAATCAGATGCAACACAGGCAGAAATAGATGAGGCATACAGCAAATTAGAGACTGCATACACCAATCTTACCAGCACAAAGAATACCGAAAAGCTAGACGAATTGATCGCAGAATGTAGCAAGCTGGATAAAGGTGATTACACAGACGAAAGCTGGAATGCGCTTCAGGAGGCACTAAAGGCGGCAAAAGAAATCGCAGATAAACCCAATGCAACACAGGCAGAAATAGATAAGGCAGAACAAGACCTTAGAGACGCTTATAATGCGCTGAAAGTACCAGAAGGCATCATAGACAAAGGAAAGTTAAAGGCGCTTATTGCAGTCTGCGACGAGATCTTCAACAAAGGGCAGGGCAGTTATACAGACGAAAGCTGGAATGCGTTTACATCTGCACTCGAGGAAGCGAAAGCTGTTCTGGCAAAGGAAGATGCAACGCAGCCAGAAGTTGATGAGGCAAGAGATAAACTAGATAAAGCACACAATAACCTTGTCAGCACAGAGGAAGAAATAAAAGCCCTCAAAGAACTGATAGCAGCATGTGAAAACTACATAAAGGAGGATTATACTACTGAGAGCTGGACAGTATTTGAAGATGCTCTTCAAGCAGCAAAGGAAGTGGCAGAAAATCCTAATGCAGCATTGGAGGAAATCCAAAGGGCAGCGGACGATTTACAGAATGCTGTAAAGGCGCTGATAAAAGTAAAAGAAGGACTCTGGACAGCATGGGCGCCAGACTCAGGATTAACCGCACCCGAAAACAGCGAAGGCAACTATCATGCTGCATACACCGGAAAAGCATTTAAGCCTGAAATCTTGGTATATGATGGCAAAACGCTGCTCAAGGAGAAAGCAGATTACACTGTATCCTATAAGAATAATACAAATGCAGGTCCGGCAACTGTCACTGTCAAAGGAAAAGGCAATTATTCTGAATCCATCACCGCAGAATTTACGATTGATCCAATTGATATTGCAACGCTTGAAATCGAGGACCTGTATGCAGCAGTGCCATCTAACAATATAAAGCAGGTAGCACTCAAGCCTGTTGTGAAGTTCAACGGCAAGACATTGAAGATGGGGAAAGACTATACTGTAGCTTATGAGGATCCAAATGGCGGAAAAGCGCCCGGAAATCCTTCGATGGATTATGACGTGAAGATTGATGCGGCATCGGTGAATTTCACAGGCAGAAAAATGATTAAGATGACGCTTGTCGATAAGGATAACGCATACTTAATGAGCAAGGCAAGCATCGGCAAAATTGTAACGTCAGACAGGGTATATACCGGCGAAGTATTGAAACCACAGATTACTGTAAAATATGGCAAAACTACATTGCTAAAGGATACAGACTATACAGTTCTCTATGACGATGAGCATATCGAGGCAGGAGAGACGGCAACCATAACCATTCGCGGAAATGGAACCACCTACTTTGGTGAAAAGACGACTTCCTTTAAGATTACAGGTACGCCGTTAAAGGCGGGTCAGATATCGCTAAAAGATGTGCCAAAAACCGGTTTGGTGTATACAGGAAAGCCGCAGGAGCCAGAGATTGACGGCATAGATAAGAAGAATTACGAGGCAGTTTACCAGAATAATACCAATGCTGGTACAGCAAGCGTTGTGATAACAGGTAAAAACGGCTATACTGGAACTGTGAAAAAGACATTCAAGATTACAGCTTATGATATATTCGCCAACTCGGACAAGAAATTTAAATATAACATCAATGGCAGTATACCATTCGCAAAAGGCGGCAGCAAGATCACAGATAATCAGACAGGCGCAAGATTTACAATCAGCGATGGCGTAGAAATCGCATTACAGCAGGGAAAAGACTACACACTGTCCTATAAAAATAACAAGAAAGTGGGCGATAACACTGCAAGCGTGACAATCAAGGGCAAAGGCAATTTTAAGGGAACGCTCAAAAACATTCCATTTACAATTGTAGCGCAGGATCTTTCTAATTTAAATATCACCGCCGCAGACGTTCTGGAAAAGAATGCGAAAAAATTCAATAAGGTGGTTCCGGTTGTCACAGATTTAGATGGAAAGACACTCAAAAATAAGACCGATTTTGAGCTTGATACAGCAACAGCATACACGGACGAAGCAGGAAATCCGATCTCAAGCACAGAGCCAGCAACAGGTACTGCGGTTAAAGTCACCGTAACAGGAAAAGGAAACTATCAAGGAACAGCCTCAGCAATATTCCATATTATTGATAATAATATGAGCATTGCCAAAGCAAGTGTACAGATAGAACCGCAACGCTACACAGGCAGTGAAGTGACTCTGAGTAATGACCAGATTCATGTCAAGCTGAAAATCAATGGTACTATTACAGAATTGCAAAATGATAATTTTCAAATCGTAGGATATTCGAAGAATATCAAGAAGGGAACTGCAAAAGTCACCATACGCGGCATTTATCCATATGGCGGAACAAAGACAGTAAACTTTAAGATCACAGCACGTCCAATGAATTAAGTTTATAGCGCTGCACGGCGAAATAGCTACCAGACACATAGACATCAAATGCAGCAAAAAAGGCAGAGGAAACATCAATCCTCTGCCTTTTTCTCCCAAATCTCTCCCTCCGGCAAAAATCCGCCGCAAGGGTATTGTGTCAGCCACATAAAGGCTTCCGCAGACGGCATCTTGGCAGTGAAAGCTGTGTCTGCATAATCAGGGTGTGCGGCGTTGATCACAAAGCACCCTTCTTCGTCCTTGTGCGTTGCGCATTGTATCCATAAGGCATGCTCCATATATGTGATTTCAACAGATTGCAGCCGTCCGCTGATCAAATCCGCGGCAGCTGTCTGTACATCCTTTCTTGAAAAAGAAACAAAGCGCTGTGTCGTCTTTCCGACAAGAATCATCTGCTGATTGCGGGCAGTCACCGCCTTTGGGGGAAATATGATCGCTGTATCCCGTGTGAGACGCCACCTTGTCGTGTCTGGCGCCTGTAGGTACACAAGCCAGTCCTTTAGAATACAAAGTGCGTCCTCAGCAGACATTGGCGGACTGACAAATGCTTTCATTATGCCATCTTCACGAAGGGGCAGATGCGCCTTCAAAGCCACGAAGTCTTTGTGAATGGACGCCTCTAATGCCCGACATGCGGAAAAGCTGCCATACAGTAGCGCAATTCCAGCTCTACCAGTTCCATTGTGACCTGCAGAATCCTATTTGGCTTTTGCTGTTATTACAATTGAGGTTTTGGGTTATTGTAGTTCTGTAATTGGCGGTTTCTGGTATAGCTTGCGCTCAAGACACTTTTTTTCAAATGCAAGCTGCTGTTTCATTTTTTCATAACCCCCCTCGTTATCTGCCATTTCTAGTCTTTCTAATATATCTAGCTTATCTAAAAGATTGACATTTAATTCTTTTTCACTTGGCATACAATCACCTGTCCTTCCTTGAATCTGTTCTTCTTGTTATAATTTATACTGGTGTCCAGTCTTGTGGACTGTTAATGTAATCATAACAAATTATAGAAAAGGTGTAAAGCGTTCACGCCATTTCCTCCGGCAAAAATCCGCCGTCGTCTATTTAAATCTCCAGCTCACGGCACATTTTCTGCACCGTAATGCGGTAAACGGCATAGACAATACAAGCCATCACAAGCAAAATAATGAGACAGGCTCCAAGCCCTGCAACTTCGCCCATCACAAGCTGCCCGTCATTTCCGAACATCAGCATCACATATAACAGATACATTGCCGTCATGCCAACGACAGAAGGCATTCTAAATACAGTGCCCGCCTGACTTTTCACCTCACGCACCAAAAATGCGGGCGGAGCGCCCAGACGGCGCAGATCGTCAAATACATAGCGGTTGTTCAGCGTGATGGTCATGCAGCGGGTGTAGCTGATAATCAGTGCCGCAAGCGTACAGATGATGGAGATAAACAGAAACATCATCAAATACACGGCAAAACTCCGCAGGAAATCATTCTGGTCCAGGATTCGGATTTTGGGCATGTAAGCCCAGTAAAGGCGGAAGTCACTCGCATCGGGGGCGTCAAAACTGATCTTAGACATTGAGTCGGTATCGCCCCAGTAAACCTCGTTGGCTTCCTCCGCAGCTATTTTTGCCACACGGTCATAAAAATACGCATATTCACATTCCGGTCCAAAGCACGAAATCAGCGTGTGAAAAAAATCCTGCGCGAAAGCATAACTGTCCTTTCCGTCAATGTTGAAAAAAGCGATTGTCCCCAGCCAGTCCGGTGTCAGTCCGCTTGCAATAGCCGCGTAATCGCCGTCATTGATTAAATAATAACCCGGCGGTCCGGCAAGAAAATCATAGTGTGCGTACCCGCCAAATTTCGCAGGAATGGTCTCCCTTGTCGCCATGTTTGTCAGAAAGGTGCCTGTGTTTGTGTAATGATAAATGTCGGACTCCGTGGATGTCGAGACAACGCGGTATTCGCCGGAGGGAACAACGATTTGTTCTCCAGTCAGCGCATAAAAACCGGATTCGGAGAGCACCTTGACGCTTTCATTCAGATCGACATGTTCCACATGAAACCGTCTGCCATCTTCTTTTCTAACAATGGCATCCATTCCAAGAATCAGATAAGAAGACTGCCTGAAATCCTTGACGGAAAGCCCATGTGCGGCTGCCAGCTTTTGGATTTCCTCCTGCTGCAAAGCAGTCTGATCCATACGGTAATGATAGCAGTAGTCAAACGGACGCGAATGGACGTCGAGTACCTGGCCTGCCCCCAACATAGGAATGTAAAAAATGGCAAATGCGCTTCCGGCGATCAGCACGGTGCTGACAAGCAGGTTGTTGACCGTCTGCTTTCCCTGAAATTTCATCATGCTTCTGGAAATGATATTTTTGTAAGGATGTTTTCTTTTTCCTGCCCAGCCGTGCACGACCGAGTGCAGCATGACCATGTACAGCCCCACAAAAACGGGTGCATAGAAAATACTGATCAGCCCCGTCGGGTAAGCGCTGAACAGATTCATGTAGACAGCGGGTGCTTCATAGCCGCAGACAGCGCCTGCAAAAATCAATAAAATTCCCACAGGTCCGCACCATCTGCCAAGCTCCCTGACCGGCTCATTCTTGTGCTCCTCATGCACAACATCAATAATGTTTGTCCGCCGCAGATAACGGTATGCAGTGACGCAGGAAAAGGCGACTACAAGCACAAAAAACACTGCTGATAAAAGAAGACAGCGGTAATCCAGCTGTAAACGCATCTCATCGGTGTCTACAATAAACAGCCGAAATCCATTCCACAGAAGATATACAAACGGAAATCCCGCCACGATGCCGAGCAGCGAAGAAACACTGCTCAGTATGAGCACTTCGCGGAATAGACCGGGGGCAAGCCGCTTCCGCGAAGCGCCAAGCGCCATCAGTATCCCGAGCTGTCTGGACTTCTTGCGGAAAAACAGACCGGAGGCGTAAACGGTAAAGACCACACACCCAAAGAGCGCCAGCACAAAAATCATTGTGACCTGTTTTCGGCTGTCACCACCCTCCGGCAGTATGAGAAGCACAGTCGGAGAAAACATCATCGCCGCGTAGGAAGTAATTAACAACAGGGATACAAAGTTGCAGAACAAGTAGAGATAGGACTGTTTTTGGTCTGCTTTTTGTAGTTTACGTTCCAGTTGGTTCATGGTCATCATTGTTCCTCCGGCCTCCCCTCTATAGCGCTCATCTGCTTGATGGCAGCGAGCAGACGGTCCTGAAACATGTCTCTGCTCTCGCTGCCAGTCATATTTCGTGTCAGTGAATCATAGACAGCGCCATCCTTTAATAAAATAACACGGTCACAGAACGAAGCCGCAAAGCTGTCATGCGTCACCATAAAGATGGTTGCACCCAACTGCTTTCTGGCATTTTCAAACGTCTCGATGACAGTCCGGCTTGACTTGCTGTCGAGATTGCCAGTCGGTTCATCCGCAAGGATCATCAAGGGCTGGTTGATCAGGCTTCTTGCAACCGCCGTCCGCTGCCGCTCACCGCCCGATATTTCCGCCGGATATTTTGCGGCAATGTGCGCGATGCCAAACAGGGAGAGCAGCGTGTCCGCAAGCCGCTCGGCTTCCGGCTCCACCTTGTCTTTGATGATGCGCGGTACAAGGATATTCTCGCGCACCGTCAGCCCGTCGAGCAGCATAAAATCCTGAAAGACAAAACCGAGCTTCTCATTGCGGATTTTGGCAAGCGCGTCCTCATTTAGCCCCTTTAAGCGCTCGCCGCCCAGCGAAATGGACCCTTCATCAAAAGGAATATAACAGGAAATACAGTTCAGCAGCGTGCTTTTTCCTGAGCCGGACGGACCCATCACCGCCACGAACTCCTGCTCCGCAACCGACAGGTTGATACCCTTTAGGACTGGGTAGGACTTTGTTCCAGTACGATATGATTTGTGTAGATTTTTGATCAATAACATAGAAAACCTCCATCTGAATTTTTGGTTGATCTGAATTTTTTGCAGGTCTAAGCTTTTTGTTATACTGGCGGTCAAAAAGACTGACCGCTCAGTATAAAGTTATGCACACAGCCGCATAAGGAAATATGCATAAATAGAGCATAGCACAAAAAATAAGTCTGGATTTCGCCATGTAATTATTCGCGCCAGATTTGTCAAAATTGGAACCGGCGGGCGAAAAATGTAAAGTTATGCAGGTTTTTTGTAATGGATTGTAGCTTCGCAGTCTATTATAATAGAAGAAAAAGTGTTACAATGTTTTTAGGAACTGTAGAAAAATAACTGTTAATCTCGTTTTGTAAAGGGGGACAAGATGCTTCGAATCGGAATATGTGATGACGCCGCAGACGCGAGAGACGCACTGCGCATACAGCTTGAAAAGATATTAAATGAGGAAAAAGAGCAGATTGTGTATGAGTTTTCGACTGGCGCAGGCGCCGTTCACTGGCTGGAAACGCACCCCGGCGAGATCGACCTCTTGTTTCTCGATGTGGAGATGGCTGGGACAAACGGCATGGCGGCAGCAGAGGCAGTCCGCAGATTTGACACAGAGCTGATGATTGTATTTGTGACGGGATATTCTGACTATGTCTTTGACGGGTACAAAGTCAATGCGCTGGATTACATCATCAAGCCCGCAAAACCAGAACGGCTCTCGGAAGTGCTCCGGCGCGTGCGCGCCCAGCTCGAAGCCAAGAAAAGCGAAATGTACGTTTTTAGAAATACAGACGGAAGCTTTCGCCTTCCCATTGCTGCAATCCATTATTTTTACAGCGATAAGAGAAAAGTCGTCCTCGTCTGTAACGAAAAGGAGTATTCATTTTATGCCAAGCTGGACGAAGTCGAACAGCAGCTTTCGGGAAGCTTCGTGCGGATTCACCAGCGGTATCTGGTCAATCCAGGACAAGTCGTGCAGATCGGAGCAGCTTCTGTGGCAGTCGGCACTGCCAGCAGCCTCAGAACACTCCCCGTCAGCCGGGCACTGAAGGAGGAAGCGCTGAAAAAGCTTGCAAGGGCGATGCTCGTACAATAATGTTGTTGTCAAGTTCGATCATTTCTGATATATTTAGGAACTGTAGAAAAATAACTGACGCATCTTGACTTGGCTGTTTCTCCGATTATGTATGCCAAAAAGCTTCGCCGTAGCCCGCTACGCCTACGTTTTTTGACAATTGCTTTAGCAATTTCACCTCGAAGAAATATCCTGCGCAATCTGCATCACTTATTTTCCTACAATTCCTTAAGATCAGAATCCAGAAAGGAAGTGTATAGTATGCTGCCAGCAGTTCAACCGCAGCCTGAAATCACCACCCTAGAACAATATGAAAATTTTCCAGAAAACAGGCGATTAGAAGTCTTTGAAGGTGTTGTCTATGATATAGCAAGTCCATCGCAGGAGCATCAGACAATTCTGACAGAGCTGCTTGTTTCATTGCGTAACTATATCAGGGACAAAGGCGGAAATTGTTTTGTATTTCCTGCGCCATTTGACGTGAAATTAAATGACAATCCTCTCACGATTGTTCAGCCTGATCTTATGATTATTTGTGATAAGGACAAGCTAGACGGGAAGCGCTGTAACGGTGCGCCGGACTTTATTATCGAGATTGTTTCCCCTAGCAATCCTTCAGATGATTATATCCGAAAACTCTACTATTACAAAAATGCTGGTGTTCGTGAGTATTGGATTGTGGATCCCCGCCGCAAGATGGTGACGGTGAACTATTTTGAAGGGAACATGCTGAACATTCAGTATTCCTTTGATGCTACAATCAAGGTCAACATCTATAAGGATTTGTTTATGAATTTCTCAGACATTACCAAGCTGTTAGACATTTAAGCACAGTCCTATACAGAAGTCATAAGCCCCGAAATATTTACACACAATACAAGAGGAACCACAATGAATAATCCTTATCGAATGGCATTACTCCTAACGCTGGGCATGCTTCCAGTGGCGGTATTCTATCAGGCGCTGTCCTGCCTGATTCAAGTAAAGCAGAAATGGCGGCACCGCTTTTTGCTTGCCACAGGCAGTTTTTTGCTGATTTTTATGGTGATATTTACAGGGGATTCGGTGAATTTTACATGCGCAATCCTGTTTTTCCTGTTCTGTATGTGGGTCGCGTGCAAGGGCACCAGACTCAAACGCGTGACAATCGGTCTCATGCTTGCAAGTACGATTTTAGCGCTCAATGGACTGTATGACAGTTGCATTACGAGCCTTCCGTACTTCGGTCTGGGATTGAATGACTTGTGGTATCTTCTGTTTCGTCTTGCTTCTACCCTGTTTTTGTATCTGTGCATCCGCCATAACAAGCCGGAATGCGACTTTGAATTAGCGCCGTCACTCTGGCGGCTGATTCTGCTGCTATGCATTCCGCCGCTGGGAATTGTGTTTTCACTGGTAATGTTTGCCCCATATGATAGGAGTGATGCTTTAATCCTATATACAGCCCTGTTTTTTGTGGCAATCTTTGCATTTGTGGGAATTATTCGGGCTGCGTTTGTACTCAACAGGCATCAGAAGCTTGAGCAGGAGAATGCGCTGGCGGCATACAATCAAAAGTACTATGAGACGATGGAGATACAGCAGTTTGAAATCCGCAGGTTAAAGCACGACCTCGCCAATCATCTGCAAATGATACAGTCCCTTCCGGCAGCAGAAAAAGACAGCTATATTCAACAGATGATTGAGAATCCCGTCTTTGAGAAAGTCCTCGTCTATTCTGGTGATGCCACAGTGAATGCCGTGTTGACCGCCAAGGAGCGCATGATGCGCCAGCATGGGATTTCGTTTTGCGCCAAAGTGGATATTCCCCATGAACTGCCCTTTGAAAAGCCTGATCTCTGCGCGCTGTTTGCCAATGCCCTCGACAATGCCGCCGAGGGGTGCGCGGCACTGGAGACTGGCAAACGACAGGTCGAGCTGACTGCGCGTGCCGCAAAAGGACTCCTCGCACTCGAGGTCAGAAATCCTTTCACAGAAAAGCAGGAGACAAGTGCTGTCCAGTTTTTAGACAGCCTGCCCAAGACGACAAAATCAGATACAGCGAAGCATGGGTTTGGACTGCGCAGCATACAGACAACCGTAAAAAAGTATGGGGGAACGATGGAGTTAAAGCAGGAAGATGGGTGGTTTTGCCTGTTCTGCTTTATACCTGAATAGTTCCTAAAGACCAGATTTTTCTCCTTTTCAGCATGGTGTACGCATGAAAAAAGAACTTAAAAATTTTGCTGGAGGAATACTAAAGTGATTTCGTTACAAGAGATAGATTTTTCCAATCGGAATTTTTGGGTGGGTTACATGGCAGCTTCTTTCCCGACTGCTTGGAAGGAAGAAACAGATATGTCATTGACCGAACTCATGATAGAAAACGAAATGTGTGATACAGGTTGGTGGGACAATTTTACAAAATATTATGATGGAGTTTTAGAAGAATCAGAGGGTTATGTTGATGAACGCGTGATACGAAGAGGGATTAGATTGAAAAATCAGAGATTTTTCAATCGGCAAATTTGTGCTTACGCCCAAATTCGCAGATTTTGGCAAGAATGGAGATTTATATGAACAAGAAAATTATCATTATCGAAGGCTATCTGGCTACTGGAAAGTCTACGTTTGCATTTCAGTTGTCCAAAGCATTAAATATACCATACTTCATTAAGGATACCTTTAAAATTGCACTTTGCAAAAATATTGCTGTCACCAGCAGAACAGAAAGCAGTGTTTTTTCAACGGTCACGTTTGACGGCATGATGTACGTTGCGGAAAGAATATTGGAAACAAGCAGACCTGTTATTATGGAAGGAAATTTTGTTCCAGCAGGCGTCAAAAAGGTTGATGAAGCTGGCGCGATAAAGCACTTAATTGACCGATTCAATTACACTTCATTGGATTTCAAATTTATGGGTGATACACGAGTTTTGCATCAACGATTTCTGGAACGAGAAAAAACTGCTGAACGCGGGGAAGTGAACAAAATAGGGATGGATGTTCCCTATGACACGTTCAATCAGTGGTGCCACAATCTTGACAGTTTTGATATTGGTGGAGAAACGATACGAGTAGATACAACCTATTTTCCTGATGTCAATTTTAATACCTACATCAATCTGGCAAAAGAATTTATGGAGAAGCCATAGCTGAGCAGAGTACAGAATCCGGCGGGATTCGGAATTGTGTATCCATTAAAAACAGGCTTATAAATATACATTGCAGGCAACAGGCAAAAGTTTTATAATCAAGTATATAAATCGGAATTTTCCGACACAACAATAAATCAAAAAGGATATGGATATGAAAAATACGAAACCGAAATCTAAGAAGAAAAAGATTCTCATTATTATATTATCTATTGTGGTCACACTAATAATTGCTGGCGATTGGATATTGACTGTAATGGTATATAACGAGAATTTTAACCAGCGATTTGAGAGCTATGAGCCGCTTATGCTCTATGTTGATGACTTTGACGGATTGCA